>Ga0209400_1000008_pt1 | contig 226748 bp, 254 predicted proteins | sample M_130807_EF_Meta_FD_187313 | JGI IMG/M metagenome (GOLD analysis project Ga0209400, IMG submission 187313) | Freshwater microbial communities from Lake Montjoie, Canada to study carbon cycling - M_130807_EF_MetaG (SPAdes) (version 2) | ecosystem: Environmental > Aquatic > Freshwater > Lake...
CGACCAATATTCCATGACCTTCCAACTCATTATAGTGAGCCGCGAAAAAAGGCCCAGAATGACACTTTTGACATACCCCCAAAAAAGACATGAATCGCATGGAGCGAAGCGACCCTCCTGCGGGATGGACCCAAAGACACCTACGAAAAGTGGATCGAAAACGCATCGCATTCCGCAAACTTTTTTACAAGAAGCACTCGTTGAATAATTCGACACAGAGAGTTCCAACATTGAAAAACTGTGAGGTTCTTCTGTTTTATGGGTTTTGTGTTTACTCGGAATCGCTGTCCATCGCGAAGCGGTTGCGGCGGACCTGGGCGGGACGCTGCTTGTTGTGAACCTTGGGGGCAACCTCGGCCCAGACCTGTGCCAGCTGGACCGCGTTGAGGGTCGTCTTGCGGGCGAACTCGTCGCGGAGGCTATTGATGTGGCTCCAGGAGCGGATGAGGGGGAGGATGTCGCGGCCTGCTGCCTTGTACTCGGCGATCTCGGCACGGCGGAGGGCGGAGTAGGTGTGCTCATCCATGGTGACCAGGCGGGTAGTCTCAGCCTGCTCGGCCTCCCACATGAGGTCACCCCAGTTGGGGCCGGAGTGGGACCAGCGGGACTCGCGTGTGGGGCGGCGGGCCTGGCGGGACTGCAGAGTCCACTTGGCGACGAAGCGGGCGAGGATGTCGATGGTCTGGTCGACCTTGGCGGCCTTGGCCTTGTCGGCGATGGTGGTGCCCTTAGGCACCCACTTGTCGTAGACGTTCATGCTGCGGACGTGCTTGTCAAAGACAAAGCCAGCTGCACGCATGCGGACGGAGAAAGGGATCGGGTTAAACATTCTGATCGGGAATGCCTCAACGGTTGCTATGCGGTTGTTGTAGGACTTACTTCAGGTCTTTTCGTGATTTCGATGAATTCGTTTTCAGAAATCTGGATTCATGATTGGCCAGGTACATAATGTAAAAATTGGGGTTTGACCTGTTGTAGCTGTGTCTAGCTTTAGGCCTGGGCGGCCTTCTTTGCGGCGAGGGTCGCCTCACGCTTGGCCTTCATGGCGGCCTTGGCTTCGTCGGACATAGGGCCGCGGGGCTTGCGTTCCTTGACCGGTGCACCGGGGGCCTCGGGCTCGGGCTTGTCCTCGGACTTGGGGGAGGTTGCGGCCTTGGCGGCGATGGTGGCCGCACGCTTGGCCTTCATGGCGGCCTTGGCTTCGTCGCTCATGGGGGCACGCTTCTTGCGTTCCTTCTTAGAGTCGGTCGAGCCGTCTGACTCGGTGTCTGCGACTGTGGGTACCTGGACGACGCCAGTGATCTGAGTGTTCTCCTCCTTCTCTGCGGGGAAGAGGATGTCCAGGAGGGCCTTGGAGAGGTCCTCGGGCTTGGTGTAGCGGTTGTCGGCTGCTGAGCCAGATTCGTCGTAGATGTGGGCGATCGCGTCCTTGATCTGCTGCTTGAGGAGGTTGTTGAGAGACATTCTGTAGTTTGCGAAGAGTTGAGTTGTTGTTAGGCTGGCGGGGGTGTCATCGGTATTTCGTGATGGCAAACAATTCGTTTTCTGGAAAATGGATTCTATGATCTCAACAAGAGACCAGGCATGGACCCTCCTAAGACCAAGAAGCAGACTATCAAGAACCAGAAGCAGAAGGGTCAGAGCGAACATCGCCTAGGGTCAGCCAAGCACATCCGTCTAGCGGAAGAGAGAAAACGGACCAAGTAACTTCATTTAGAAAGGAAACATCTGACATCAACAATGCCTCAATGTACTGCCATAACCCAAGCCGGACGACAATGTTCGTTTCAGGCAACGGATGGGACACACTGTACACGTCATCAACATGTACAGAATCAATGTATCGCAGCACATTGCCGGAGACCAGCAGTAGAGAATCAGCACTGTAGACAGCACGAAAGAATGAGAGACCGTCCGGACCTACCAGTCGAGGAGAGATGTAGGCATCGCCACTGCATGCGTCGGGCTGTTCGTGAGCAGCGATGCCGAGCCCATATTGGCATCCTTACACGTCAGAGGAGGCAGGAACTCTGGGACCAGCTATACAACCCAGCCCTTGGTCGAATGATCACAAACCCCCACGCCTGGCGAGATATTGTTGCAGATTGGGAGGGCATGATCGGGCAACCGTTCATTGACCGGAACTTTGTCGATCACCTAATTATCAACTTCTCTCGGCAAATGCGAATCCCTGAACTGTGGAACCGCTTTATGGGCAACCATGCACCGATGGCTGAGGATGGGGATATCCACTGGGCACCGTATCGCGATGACTACTTCGATAATCGCCCCCAGTTGCCTCCAGCCCGCGGCGAGCTAGAAGCGTTCACCCGCGATGGACAGAATGTCCATACCCGCTTCGTGACCGAGCAGACTAACTCAGCCTTGTCAATCCTCCTCAACGCAGAGGTCCCGCCTGAGCAGAACACTCTCAGAGAGACCCACATGTGTTTCATCGAACACATTGCCCTTGACCGGATCATAGCCGAGATTGAGATGATTGTAGCTGTGGACCGGGATGCGAAGAGGTGGTACCGAATTAAGACATGCCGGCAGCAGGATGACTATCTCTACAAGCGAACACTAGATGGACTCTGGGCAAAGATCAAGACATCCAAGTATCGGAGAGAGTTAGAAATCCGTTTATGGCAGGAGATGGTTGACTCAGTTGGGATGTGCTGTGATGGACACATTACGCGGCTGGCGAACGTCCTCTGTGGATTCGATGACGCATTCACTCCCGAGCTGTCTCCTGCGGAGCAGTTGCAGAATCGTATGGCGGTCATCGCAGGGATGGATACAGGCATTATCCTACAAGCCGCAGAGGCGATGAAGACGTTGACTGAGTTCAATGTCCCGCGAGAACAGTGGGAACCTTGGATCGACGCCTTGTGAAATACTGGCAGATGTATATAATGAACCCCCTCTTTATGGCAGCTGCTGCGGTTGGCGGCGTGCTTCTACTTCTTTTTGTATGGACATTCATGTCGAACGCCCAGTTTGGACTGACATTACTGGCAGCGAAGGAGAGTAATGGCTTCTTTCCGTTCATGGGTGTCTTCTTCCTCTACATGATTGGATTCTACTTCATCATGTTCTTCCTCGCAGCTATCGCAGCCGTCATCTATGTTCAAGCAACACCCCCTGAGAAAACAAGTGTCCCGACGAAGTAATGAAGTTAAAGACCCTGCGTAGGTCGCATAATCCCGCGAAGAAGTGGGACGCTATTTTTGAGATGCCGAATGGCAAGACAAAGACAGTTCCGTTTGGTGCGAGGGGGATGTCTGATTACACGAAGCACAAGGACAAGACTCGAAGGGCGAGGTACATTCAGAGGCATTCTGGAATGGGCGAACACTGGACGAAGCCAGATACGCCCGGTGCGTTAAGTCGCTGGATTCTGTGGGGACCCTCAACTTCTCTTGCAAAGAACACTCAGACGTTCAAGCGTAAGTTCGGGGTATGAAAACGAACTCGTACACCACAAGTGAAGAGGGATCAATGGACATCGACAACAAACTTCGCTCTCTTGGTGCAGCTACCTTCGGAAGCTATCTACAACGTGCAGCCCGCCTTGCAAGGTTTCAGATCTATCACGAGCGTCAAGCGAAGGAGAGTAAGAGACTTGAACAGGTACGACAGAGGGCGAGAAAGGAGATTGAAGACCGAACAGCCCTGGTAGCAGCTGCACATACGCTAGCGTATATGAAAACGGATTCTGTTATGATAATAGATCTACCGACTGTCGAGTAGAATGTTCTGCCCCTACTGCCAACGTGCAGTCATCCGGTTTGAGAAAGCAGGCGACAGTGATCATCGGTGGTGCTTCATCCACCTCGCAGAGAAGAAGAAAATCGTCGGAACACCTGAGGAAATGCGTGACGCATATTACGCTATGTGCGAAGCACATCTACCACCAAAAGCGAAGAAACACAAGATCAAACTCACTCCAGAACAACGGAACGCCACTGTTCCCGGTCCATTGTACTGGTAGTCGTACGGACAAGATCCATCCAACTCACAACACGTCCATCCAAGTATCGCTCGGCAAGATTGTTGAATACATGGACATAGGACACCATCACAGCAGCGACAATGGTCCATGACCAATACATTTTTAGTTTAACGAGATGTTCTGACTGCGAGGCAAACGACGGGACAATACGTCCCTCTTCGTCCCGCCAACGGACATATCATCGCCCTCCTGGATCCCCTCAATTGCCCGCAGTGCCTCAGCCACACGCTCAGGCTGATCGGCAAACTGAAGAAAAAGCTGTTGACGAAGGGTCGCCCGCTTCAGGGCAGGGCGAGTCACACGCTCGGACCGGGCGATAGTCCCACCGCTTCCATCGAGAACAAAGTTCGCAAGGTCGTTGTCTTTCATGAACGAGATCACCTGTCCACCTAGAAGTGTCTTGCGTTCGCGAATTGTCTTAATTTGGGCTTGAAGGGCACGAATCTCATCATCCGCAGCGATCCACTGACGCAGACTCTCCTTGACTTCCTCGCTCATTGTATTGTCTATCTCCGGGCTTGAAAATCAGAACTTCCAGCGGAGGTCGCAATCCAGGCATGTCACAAAGGTTGTCATCGGCTCATCCGCGGATCTCGTCTGCATCTGGTAGTAGTCGCAACGAGTCTTCTTCTGGCAGCGGCGGCAGAACATGTTGATGCTCGCAGTCTGCTTCTTCGAGTGAGTCGCCTTCTCCTTCTCGGATGTGCGGTGAACAATCTCATTCCAGCGTTCGGGGTTCTGGATCATCGGTGTCGAGTTGACGAAGGCCTCTGCGGTCATCGTAGGCAACAGCTGGCGGTAGCGATAGAGATCGATCGCCCGATTGCGATACAGGTTAAGGAACACAGGGTTGTCCCATGCTTGATCGATGTACCACTCCTGTGCATCCTTCACGCACTTGTTAAGGATCGCAGTCTCCACCTCATTCGAGTCAAACTTATCGCGGACAAGTGTTCGGAGAGGGTGTTCGATGAAGACGTTCGAAGCGTGAACCGTGTGAACAGGCACAGCTTCGCGGTCGATCGTGGGGACATCGTCGTCCTCATCTTCTACCACAGCACCCTCATCGTCCTCATCATCCTTCTCCTCATCATCCTCGTCCTCCTGGAAGGTAGACGTGTGATAGAACTCATCGTACTCAGCAGAACGGAGGTCCTTGTACTGATTCGCATGGGCGTCGTAATCGTCCGCATTTGCATTGGTCGACTTCATGATCACGATCACGCCGGAGAACATATCATCGTTGAACGGCGGAGGCAGCATGTGTTGATTAGTTGTTTCGTCGTCCTCATCACAGGGGACACCGAAGACTGCGTAGACATCTTCGTCATGGATCATCTTGCCTTGAAATTGCATGAGCGGTTGTTTCGTCTTCTTGCGAAGCCATTCGAGAACATCGGGCGTCTTTGCAGGAAGGGTTGTTTCAGTGAGGGTTCCGGCTGTTGCGATAAAGAGTGCGACAACCATTTTACTTCATTCCTTTCATGAATTCTGTGATTCCGTTTTCAACTTTTGGATTTTTAAGCTGTTCCATGTTAGACTTCGCTAGGCTGGACAGATTACCGAGTAGATCGGTTGCACCCTCTGCGATCGCGGGAGCCGCAACCTTCTTAGGCTCGGGGAACTTGAACATCTCAGCAATCCCGTCACCGATGAACTTGAAGACGTTGTTCTCCTGATTCGCAATCGCAACTGCAACCACAATTCCCATGAATGCGAAGAACAGGACTCCAATGAACAGGACATATCCCACAATCTGTTCGGTGGTCTTTGGCATGGGAGGACGCAGTTTGATCGGAGGGGGTCCGCAGTTCGGGTTTCCAGATGCGTAGAGAGGATGCGTGACGGCTGCTAATACATCTTCGGGGTGAACCGGTTTGATGGTTGCAACAAGTGAGTCAATGTCTCCGGGATTGACTTGGATGGGGTTTTGTAGGTAGATCACCTGTGGGCCGGGGGATGACTTCCATCCGATGTGGCGTTCACATTCCCAGTCAGAGATCGTATACTGCTCAATCTTGCTATTCACCCATGTGAAGTATGGTTCGCTTCCTGTCACAAGCTGTGTAAGAGACCAGGACTGTCCCACTGAGATATCCTGCGTCGAATACTTGTTCGTCTTCGAGTCAATGATACCGAGTCCCTCTGGCGTGTTCGGAGCCAGTCGTTTCGCGATATCGCCCAGGAAGTTCATCGACGTCCCAGACCCGCTTCCTCGCATAAGCGGAATAAACAACATAACGTTACCACTAACGCACTGTAACATGGCATCTGCCTGAACTCCCTCCACTCGAAGGGGTGCTGGGTAATACAGCTGTAAGGATGTGAACACAGCTTGGGATCCGTTGAACTCCATCGCAAAGGGAGTATACGGTTTCAGGATAATCATGTTTTTCAGGTCTCCGTCATCAGCACCGCGTGTAACAGAGACCGCGGACGCAGTGTTTCCCTTCGGAAAGGACATCGAGCAACTGCGACACTCCTCCGATCCCGCAATCGTAACGCCGACGTTCATGTCAACAGACGGTTTCGGATCAATTCTGTCACGCTTGGAGCATTTACTTCCTCCACCACCCATTGTTCTACTGCGGACAAAACAAGTCTGTGAAAGAGAACAAGATGTCAGATAGTCCAGAACCACGCGGACTACTCAACTGGTGGCAGGGATTAATCCTTGCCGCCGGAAGTGCAATTGTCGGAGTGGCTGCTGCTATAATGATTATGACGCCCGGTGCTTCTACGCCGGGTTCAGCTCCGTCATGGGCGATGATGTTACTCAGGTTCGTCCCGCATTTCCTTCTGCTGTTCGGGATCCTCGCAGATGCGTTCACGTACGAGGGAGTCTACTGGACCGGAACGATGGTGGGTATTCTATCAACCATCGTAGCACCCTACATCGACATGGGTCTCAGGTCATTAGGCGAACTTCCCGGGGTTCTTATGAAGAGGAGGAGCGATGCCGCTGCCCAGATGGGAGGAGATCCTGCGGGCACGTTCCTCGGATGCAGTATCACCGGGTCAGATGTGACACAGGTCCCCGAGGCACTGGTTGTAACTGCGAGCATCCTGTCCTATTACATCTTTGATCTGATGTTCAACATGAGCGTCCTTGATGCGACAGGTGCACTTGTCGCGGGGTCTGTTCTGTATGGCGGACAGGTCTTTGCTATTTCCAGCTGCTTCAAGGATGGAAAAACGGGAGAGGGTGCAGCCTGGGCAGGTGCATATGGTGTCATTATCGGACTCATCTGGTACTCAATCTTATGGTCGTGGGGACCCTCGTATTTACCATCATCCATTCTGTCCGGTAGCATCACTGCCGGAGGTGGTGCGAATGGAAAGGCCGGTGGACGGGGCGGGCCTGGGCGAAAGGGTGTTGGAATGAGCGGTTCCGGTGACCCCGTCGACTCGGGAATGGCTGGTGGCAGCGGCCGCCCCGGTCAGGCAAAGACATGCCCTAGCTAAGCAAGTGCCTTCTTAATGAGAGTGTAATACATGATGACCTGCGTGCCCGAATAGCGACCAACCTCAACACCATTCTTAACAACAACAATTGTAGGAACGACCTGAACACCAAACTTCGCGGAGAGTTCCTGCGGATCTGCGTGGGTGTTCACTCCGACAAAATACACCTGCGGAAATTCCTCGATCAAGTCTGCGATTGCCGGCTTGATGGTGGCACAAGGAACGCAAGTCGGAGACCAAAAATGATAAGCAATTACGGAAGGAGTCGACATACTTTTATACGAGAAGATACTTCTAAACCTTTTCAACCACGAGCGTTGTCAGCTCTGCTTTGAGCATAGGCTGCTTCTGAACGGTTGACTTCGTGATCGTAACGTTCCGTTCGCGAAGGATCTCTGCAAAGGCTTTGAGCAAGTGCTTGTTCACGATGTCTTCTTGCAGTTCGTTGAGGTGCCCGCGAATCCAGGTCACAACACGGGTCTGTGGAACGGATGGACCCAGTGTCATCAGTGGGCATGTAGGAAACAGCTCGTCTGTCTTCACGGGGAGTTCAATGCTCTTCCCCTCAACGACTTCGCGTGCCATGCGGTCAACCACATCGTTCTGCTTCGAGAGGTCATCTTCTCCACCGGTATGGGCACGAACGTGATGGAACCGATGCTTACTGAACTTACCGAGCTTCTCTGCGATCGACTCGATCAGATCGCGATGTAACACCGGTTTGCCCATAGACGTCTTCCATCCACGAGACATCCATCCGGGTAACCACTCGGTCAGACACTTGATCGAATAATCAGAGTCAGTGTAGATGACCAGCTCCCCATGCTCACCTTTGAGATCCAGAATCGAGACAGCTAGATGAATTGCCGACAGCTCCGCCCGCTGATTCGTCTGGGGTTGATCGTCGGGAATGCGATGAGACTCGGACCAATCGGGGTGATCGGGAAACCAGGCTGCAAACCCAGCCTTCGCATCCTTTCGTCCATTGCTTGTACAAGAGCCATCGGTAAACACACGCATAGCCTTACTTTGACGTAACCTTCGCCAATTCCTTTTCATACGCATGCGGATCGTTCCACAATGAATCATCGACATCGCCTGTGATGGTCGGAATATGGCGATAAGTAGGCATCCTGGTCACGATACAACGGGATACAATCGCCGGCTGTAAGAGTGGCTCCTCGATGTGAAACCAAATACGACAGCGAAACGACCTCTGTTCCAGGCTTCGGCGGAGCATCTGCTGGCAGGCGGATGTTAAAAAGTGTGCATGCCACACCATGAGAACACGAATGCGAACGTGGGATTGCGAGGGGACGAATGACATCCACTGTGTCATCCAGGGTGCAAAGTCATCAATCGAATTGATACGGGCTGCGTCCACCTCTTCAAAGTCGCATCGGTGTTTGTTTGTTGCTACGTAGGTATCCCACGCAGCCTTCGAAGTTCGATCGTTAAGTGATTCAAAAAGAATACGATGAGGAGGTGGGAACGTCTGCATTACTTTACGAACCCTGAGTCTCCGTAGATGGCTGCACAATCCGCTTGACCGGAATGTCAGCCGACACGACATAAATACTGTTCTCCGTCTTGATGATGTAGGTCTTCTCCTCCTTCATCCGCATGATCGAGTCAATCGGCGACGTGTACTCGGTGTCAGACTTGACAAGGCACTTCGACTCACCGGACACGCCGATGCAGCACGTCTTCTGGAGGGAATCGTTATAGTAGTCCAGATAGATGGGCATGTCCTCCTGGATTGCTAACTTTGCCACATGGGCCATGACTGTTGCTGACGGGACACTCATTTGTGAGAACCTAAGGTTGTGTTTGCGTTTATTTTAACGTGCGACGTCTTCCAGCTTGAACCGGCTCTTCATCGACAGCGACGGCGTCTCGGCACGTGGAACCGCAAGGATCTCGGCGACCATTCCCTTGACGTCCTTCACCTTGGGGGCGACAGCAGCGAGGAACCGGACCAGGTGATCGACATGCTCCTCGACGGGTGCTGTCTTCTTCTGCTTGATGCTGTCGCGGAGATCATCGACGATCGTCTTGACGAAGACGGACATAGTCGACTCGGGAATCAAGCCGCGAGAATACAGCTCGGAGGTGTAGACTGCGAATCCACGCTTGGTCTCCTTCTGCTTTGTCCAGGCGATGAGTGCATCATCAAACCCTGAATCGGAGGAGGAAGGAACAATCGTCACTGCGGACATATCGTAGAGGGAGTCGAACATCGCCACCTGGGTAGAGAGGTCAGCACGGGCATCCTCTTGCGTCTTGACAATGTCCGAATACAGATCCGCGAGAAGACTCGCATAGAAGTTCTGTCGGATACCACGGTCGAAGAGCAGAGTGGTGACTCGGAGGCGAAACATCGCATCGCGAGAGGTAAGCTTCGTCTTGATCATGTCAGACAGCTTGGAGTAGGTTGGTTTGGACAGCTTATTGATCGCTGCGTTGATTTCATCATAGTCAGGGTCGTCCTTCTCTCGGACCTTGCGGACCATTTCGACGAGGACATTTGCCCTCCAATTTGTAGTTTCAACTTGGGGTTCACGGCGGGGTGGGCGGCGGAAGACGGGGCGGAAGGAGGTTCGTAGCTTAGAGAAGATTTCGATCACAGAGTCGGGAAGAGGTTGCTTGACGGAAGGGCGAAGGGCGTAGATCGAAGAAACAGTGATGGACTCCATTTTCGACACCCTCGTTCCCTTGTGAGCGGCAAAGATTCATTTTCTGAAAATGGATTTAGCAATGTCATCAAAACATCAAAGACCCCGCCAAAATGTCGTTCAATTCTCGCATCACAACACTCTTCCAGTTCATCAACAACAATCCGGCACGTCTCGAGGAAACGACACACAAAGAAGTCATGAAACAGCTTGCCCTTTCGTGTGGAAAGGGGCAGGGACTAGGCAATAAAGTTTCGGAACACGAGGGAGCATTCGCAATTGTGCTCCACGAACACGGTTGGCTCCCTTACGTAGAGGGACAATCGGGGTTCTTCTACAAGTACCAGGCGAATGGTACGCAGCAGTCCATTGACTTCCGACTGATGGAGGTCGTCGATGGAAAAATGGTCAATTCGATTGACACAGACCTCAAACATGGAGGCGAAGGTGCGGGTGCCTCCATCTTCCTGAACGATGGGAAGTTCTTGGACAACGTGGTGTACATTATCTCGTTCACGCGTCTCCTCGATGCCGTCAAGGGCCAACGCAAGAAGCCACGTGAGAATGTATGCGTTGTCTCTCTTGGCCAGGACGTCATGTCCGACAAAGACAAGTCGCAGCTCGAGAAGCGATTTGCTCTGCTTAAACAGCTGAATGCTGAGGCAGATGACACAGAGGATCTCGTCCTCTACATTCGCAATGCGAATCAATTCAAGTGTCGCCGATTCACATCTGAGTTCATCGCGGATCGGATGGCGAAGACTCTAGCATGGATCGAACCATCTGTTCAACCCAACGAGCCGGCACCGCATTCCCAACTTGTTTGATCTGATCATCGTGCGACCCCTGAAATGGGTGATCGGCTGGAAATCCTTGAACTTGTGCTGCTTCACGCACAGTGAGGCAGCGAATATATTTTTTACCACTTGGCTTGACCAAACCAACATACAGGCGTGGTTGAAACGTGTACGCACAGATCAATGTCTTACACGGATTCCGAAGGTCAAGTACTTCACTGTGAATAGGTGAATCTCGTTTGCGAAAGGAAATCAGATCCTCCCCATGTTTTAGAACCATAAATGGGTGCGGAGTCCCTATGGGTTCGGCGTCCTCGGCAACTTCAACACAGCACTCGGGTGGTAGATCGAGCATTGTCTCCATCGCACCCTCCATGCTAGGTTCAATGATATGAGTAAGGCCTACCTTCGGCTCATTGAACGTCGGCATCTCGACAGGAAGACCCAGACGGTTACCAATGATAGCAATTCGCTTACGAGATTGCGGAACACCTACAGTTGTCATATCGTAGACCTTGTAGTGAATCGGATATCCAATCTCAGCAAAGCACTCCTTAATTGCGTCAATTACACTGTTTTCACCGTCATCCGTCTTCTTTGTTAGAAGGCCGGCCACGTTCTCACCAAATATCCATTCGGGTTTGACAATGCGGACCACTCGTAGAAACTGCTGAAACATGCGGTTTCTCGGATCGTTTACATTCTTCTTCCCTGCGTTGGAGAAGCCCTGACACGGGAACCCGGCAAACACGACCTTGATTTTTCCAGCATACGGCTCAAATTCTGAATCGGGGATATTGACAATATTACCTTTGACGGACTCTCCTAACCAAACACTGTTGGGGAACGCAGCCTTATGCGTTCGAACGCACGCGGCGTTATTTTCAGAGAAGGCGACAACCTTCAACCCAGCTTGTTCCATACCAACTGTATCACCGCCTGCACCAGAGAACAGACTGATCGCAAGACATTCCCCTGCAGCTGATATGGCAGTGGTCTTCTTTACGATAGTATCTGCGTCGACAATGTCTTTCAGATGGGCGTTCAATGCTTTCTTACTGGCGAATACAGTGGTACAATGAGTGCAGGTATACTTCGGCATATTTTGTTACTTTACTACTACCACAATAAGTAAATCCTATTCCTTTTCTGTTTTAGAAAACGGATTGCCACAATCACATAAGGAAGGGTGTTGCCGGCGAAAATGACTCTTCCAATCAAGTGGGTACTCTGGTACCATGATCCTTCAAACAACGACTACAGCCTTGAAAGCTACATCCGCATCTTCGAAGTCACGACAATCCCAGAGTTCTGGGCAATCGTGGATGGGATTCCGAAAGATGTGTGGGAATCCGGAATGTTCTTCTTCATGAAGGAAGGGGTTCGTCCACTATGGGACGCCCCCGAAAACGACAAAGGAGGTGCATGGTCGAAGAAGGTCGACGCATCTGATACACACAATGTATTCATCGACGCAATGGTTCACTGCCTTGCGTCCTCTCTCCTCAAAAATCACAACGACTGTGTGGCGGGTGTCACGGTCAGCCCGAAGGGGCAGTTTCATATCATCAAGGTGTGGAACTCAACAACGACGGTGTCTGACCGCCGGTTGTTCAGTCCGAGTCTCAAGATGAAGTTAGGTGATGACATTGCCTACAAAGCCCATAACATGCGGCCGAAGTAACTAATACCCACATTCCTCAAACCACCAATACGAAGTATAGATGATCCATGCATGAAGGGTTGTGACCAAGACCACTAAAACGAGGTTCGTAGTCTCGTTATCCATTGTTTTTTCAACTGGATTGAAAACGGACTCCATGATACACACTGAAGTAAGAACAAAATGTCAACGATTCGCGAATTCTGGAAACGTGCGGGCCGCGGGGCCCGTACCGGGTTCAGGGCAGAGAAACTAATGACTACACAACCGAATGTAATTGCTGCACTATCGAAGTACTTTGGAGAACCAATTGACATCAAACTAGGCATCCATGGAAAGAAGGCGGACATCTGTGTATCACTTCCCAAGGACGAGAAGAAACTACAGAACAAGAATGGAGACAGCGACTTTCACCAGTTCGGCCGGCTGTCGATCGATCAGCTGTACGAACCATTTAGGGAGCTAGAGGCGAGCTTAATCCCTCACCGGTTCCTCAATAAGGGGATCACAAAAACGCGTAAGAATCGGCCTATTTACACACCGTTCACGGGGTCTCCTCGTCAGCCAACAGTGGAAGATGCGAAGATGCTGATCCTTCAGACGCTCAAAGGTCTTGACCCGAATCATGAGCCAACACATTTGACGAATACAATGGTTGTGAATGGAGTCATCACAACATTGAAGATTATCTCACTTGATGTATTTATTGAGGAAGTCAACAAGCGTGTCATCACACCAGTTGTGAAGTCGTCTGGAACAGTTGTTGATTTAGGTGCGGGGTTCACGATCCAGTTCCACGGTTCGCATCTCGGAGATGACAACCCCGATCATGTTCAGGTGAAGTTTGATCCTAGTACGACGGATCCGTATCCATTTGAGACAATCATCTAAGAACTACAGGGCATGAGGCACAGCTTAATATCACCCAGGTTCGCGATCACGTAGCGGATCATCAAAAACCAATCATTTTTCATATGGATCTCCAGGTTGTTCGAGAGGTTGGAACACTTGGTAAACAGAACCAGATGGGGAAGACTAAACGTACCACTCACAATCTCATCGGGCTTCGACTTACTAATCGCCATGTCAGATGTTGAGTCACCCATCGTGACCGTCTGAGATGCGAACGGTCCCTTACATGTGAAGGTGAGGGTTCCTCCCACGTTCTTGACATCAACCGTCTTCGCAGACAACAGAGTCATATCGCGGCAAATCTTCTGGAAATCCATGGATGGCATCGTGATCCGGGTAGCGAACTCGGTCTCGGGCATGTTGATGTCCGACTCATCGCGGTCAAGCAGGTTCAGCTTGTTGCGAATACGACGCTTCTTCTCCCCATTCTCCAACGTGATACAAAGATGATTCGACTCAGACTTCGACACCGAAAAGGTGATTGTGTCATCGTTCGTCACCGTCTTGACAATGCGATAGAAGTGGTCTGTGTTCAAACCCACGTCCAGCTTCGGGGCAGAATGGTTATACTCATACTGCTCAAACTTCGACGCATGGAGACGCATATGCGTCAACACCGTGCGTGTGTTGTCCATGGCAATCATCCTGATCCCATCCTTATCGAAGACCAAGCTCATCTCCACGAGCATAGACTTCAACCCCTCTGCGAGGATACGGATCGGGGCAGTCTGAACTGTCTTGGCAATGACAAGATCGTCGGACATTTATCAATGCTTACGATTTCTCCTGAAAGTCGATTTACGCATCTTACGGCGAGGTGTGCGACGACCACCTGGCTTCCACGAGGGTCTTGGTGGCATAACAGCGTTGAGGCGGTCACGTGCGGCCCTCGTCTTTTCCATGCTTGATTTGGCATATGCAATGGCGGCATCAGCCTTGTCGAGCGTATTCGTGATAGGTAAAGAAGGTGGGGCGACAGGGATGGATGGCGGCACGTCTGCTAACACCCGCTCAACACGAAGGAGGAAGTCGAACTCAAGTTCAAGCTGTTTGTCAATGGTTGCATTCCATGGCTCATTCTTGATTTCCTCTGCGAAGTCAGCCCGGGCCGATTCCAGTTGGGTCGCATAGTCCTTGACAACTGTATCAGCTTCGCTCAGCTTCTGTCCAATCTCCGCAAGCTGTGTGGATTCCTTGGGTGCAGGGAGTCGTAACGCACGGCGAGTCCGACGGGCTTCGCGGTCTGCCTTCTGCTTCATCACTTCTGCCTCCTTCGCCTTGAACGTAGATGAATCGTAGTGCTTCTTCAGATCAGCATTTGTAATGCGTCCACGCTTCACGTTCTTGAACCGCTTGTTCTTCTTCACTGAAACTTCCAGTGTATCAAGGCTCTGTTCTGCACGAACACGCAAGGCCTGTAACGCATCAAACTTCACCTTCGCAGCCTTAATTCTATCTTCAAATCCGGGAGTAATGAATTCATTAGCGGTAGGAGACACGGGCTCGACTGCCAGCTCGGCTGGAGGCATCTCCACCGTAGGGGCACCGCTCGAGGGAGGAACAGCCGGCGGTGGAACAACTGTCGGATTGGCAACCAAAGGGGCTGGGGGTGGTTGGGCGGAAATAGGCTTGGGAACAGATGCCATATCAAGATGAGAGAGTACCGTAGCCACTTTGTCGAACAACTTTGTAATGAGTTTTCTAAGTTCAGGATTCTGTATCAGAGGCGGTTCTGTCTCTAACGGGCCGTCGATCCACACCGTTATGTCACTTGGTGTTGCTGGAGGTGTTTCAATTCGATGCCGGGCGAGCCGTTCAGCGAGTTCCAACTGGCGTTCCGGCAGAGGGGTCTCGATGGGGATGGGTTCTCGATTAGTCAGATCGAGTGTCATCAAACCAGACGCAATCGCAGAGGTACGTGCTTCTTCATCATCGGGGTTGGGAGGGATTCGGATACGCAACAGAGGTTTTATCGCTTCCTTTATTTCATTGACAGCTGGATCCGGTGAAGGGGTGTCGAGTGCTGCGTCGATCTGTTCGTCGGAAACGTTTGCACGGGCGGCGTCCAGCACCTCGATCCATGCAGTAAGACCGGGAGGAGGTGGGAGGCGTTGGACTGGTATGGTCGCCGGAGTGGGTTCTACGGTTGGCAACACTTCGGGCGAGGGAGGAGGACGAACGTCTGATGGGGCTGCTGGCAACCCAGTAGCATCGGCGGCTGCAATCGCAGCTTCTTCCTGTTTCTTGAGTTCTAGATCGATTGCCGCATCTCGCTGAGTTACATCAATGTCTTTCTTACAGTATTCATTGAACAATGGCTGTACGTCGCTATGTCCAACAACCACCCAAGTCCGTTCTTTTTTACGGCGATCTGTAATTTTTACATCGCCATTCGGCATGACGCGAATTCTGTTCTGAATCGTCGTACCGTTGAGAGTAACAAATGTTGCTACACTGTCTGTATGGGAACAACCAACGTAATAAATGGTTCTGGGTTCGTACATATTTGACGTAGACTTGTCCAACACATCCTTAACGAACTCTGTTGCATTAGCTACATGAAACTTGGACAGGAGGTCTTTGAAGTCTTCCTCGGGAGACATCGCTTTCTTTCGCATCTCCTCTGCCTTTGCCCTTGCCTCTGCTTCTGACTCAACTGGTATTCTTTTGAATTCTTCGTTAAAGAATCGCGGATTTCCTAATGGGGATTGTAAATCGCCAGGGGGTGTATCTGGAGGTTGAGGATTATCAGGAAGAGGTGCTTCCGGTTGCGTAGCAGCAACAGACGCAGTAGCAGCGGGTGCAGGAGCAGGAGCAGGAGCAGGGGCTGGTGCAGGAGCAGGAGCAGGAGCAGGGGCTGGTGCAGGAGCAGCGGCGGGTTTTGCCATCATTCCGTTCCGATTTGGATTGACTGAATACGCAGCTAGCAACGCAGCTAGCGTCGCAGCCTCCGCGATCATAGTCCCGGTAGCTGCCATTATCTTCACCTCTCAAAAAAAGACAGATATACTACAATGGGATTCGATAACATAGTCTTACTCTCCGTTGTCGAGATCTTTGGAGACTTCAACCTTAGGTGGTATGCCGGGAGCAACCAGATCTCTTACTTGTATTACGGACTACTCGGATATGCCGGAGTGATCTATTTCTTAATCCAGTCTCTTCGCGATGATAACGTACTCTATGTGAACGGAATGTGGGACGGCGTATCGGGTCTGATCGAGAGTGCTGCGGCCTATATCGTATTAGGAGACCGCTTGGAGAAGCCTATTCAGTACGCAGGTCTGTGTCTTGTTATTGTAGGTATTTACTTATTGAAGCATAACTGAAGTCATGGAATCAGTAACATATGTAGCCGCCCTCTTCAACCTTCGTAAACGCGAAGGACAAGACAAGGATACTGATCATTTCAGTAGCATTCAGATGTATCTAACTGCTGCTGCACCACTTCTACGCAGTCAGTTTCCATTCGTTATCTTCTGTGAGCCCGATTTGCTCGCCCCTCTACGCGAGTTACGGGGGTCTAATCCTACAATCTTTCACGCAATGGAGTTCGAGCAGTTGCCCTTCTGGCATCTCTATCCGACAATCCATTATAATAACAATGTTAATCCGGTTGTCTACGTGTCTCCTGAGAAGTTCACGTCGTTGTATTACCTAGTCATCAATCACAAGGCGGAGTTCGTCAGACGAGTTGCTGACGAGAATCCGTTTAAGACCGAGTGGTTCGCATGGGTGGATATGCGAATTGTTCTTCCGGAGACTGGACTCTCTGCCCTAAGCCAGTGGTGGGATCCTGAGAGAGTCAATCTCACAATGATGAGCTTGATCGACCGCGATAGACTTAAGGACCGTTACAGTTTCTTCCGGAACAACCATGGGTGGACCGCAGGTGGATTCTTTGCTGGAAAACGTCAACCAATTCTTGATTTCACAACAACTGTGATTGCAGAGTGGAAGAGGGCGTTGGACGAAGTGTACTGCCCCTCGGATGAGACAATGTTCACATTCATGGCATGTGCGTACCCAGACACAGTATCTCCTGCTTCATTCGGAGATTATGGAGATCTCTTGCGAAATCAGGCCGCAGTATGTCAGCGTGCTGATCGAGTCTACTCGATACAGGAATTTGCACTCGTGAAGGGAGACATACATATCTCTGTCAAGGCAGGCGAGGGACTCCGTCGCGGCTACCTTGCAGGGTTTTTGAATCATATGGCTGATCATGAGAAGTTTCATATTTTCTATCGATTGAAATTGGCATACGAGCAACAAGGGCGTCTCGCATTGGCTGCAGAGAGAACCCGTGAGCTACTGACGAATCCAGAAATGAGGCCGATGATTGAGAGATTTGCCCCTCATCTTAACGACGCCGTGTGAACGCACGTCCAGAGCGGGCGTGAGCCGCCTTCTTGCGGGACACGATGCGACCATACTTGTTCATCGTCAGATCACTCTTGGTAAGACCACCTGGGGTCTTCTGGGCCGTTCCATTCCACACCTTGCGGCGAGATCCGATTGTACGCTGAGTCTTCATTGTGAGTTAGCGAGAAAGTTTCAAACGAAAGGGTTCTCGCCTGCCTTCTTGAAATCCAGGACGCTCGACTTTACCGCAGTAACTCGCGTCTGTCCACGGCGTTGGAAACGGGCGAACTGTTTCCAGACGGCCAATCGGCCCACCTCCATGATGAACGAGTAACCCGCCCTTTACTTTTGGATAAATCCGACAGCTCAGAAAGTTCTGATCAAGTGCAATACCTCGATCTTCTGGGTTCAGCTTGTATGCTTCGTACTCTTCGCGAATGTTGACGCCTGCCGACTTTCGAAGGCCCCATAAGCCACCCATCAATGAAGCAGAGTGCTCCTTGTGATCGCGAATCGTATGGGCTACGAACTGAGAGTTCATGAAATCATTGATTGCCCATCGGTCACGTTGATGAATGCGTGAATCAGCGTCTCGTACGAACATTGTCTGGACATCCGGTTCATCAATCGCATAGAACCGTTCGATCATGTTTTCAATCCCTGTCTTTCCGGTCAGTTTTACAACTACGTAGGGGGCCCTTTGTAGAGTCCCAACCATCTCTGCGGTCACATCTGAGCCGACATAGACAAATACAAACCAGCCGGGGAAATGTGTATGAATTAATTGAATGTTCTCAATCATGCCTGGATAATAGCGGGCATTATAGGGACCATAGAGACAGAACGAGAAGACGTTCATCTTATCTTAGAAGAGAACAATGATTTCAGGTAAAACCTTCGCAGACTCGTGCAAGTGGGTGATAGATACACGCTATCCCGGGCGGGCTGTGTATTGGCAAGTCAGGGCTAAAACAGGTGACCGTATATTCATTAATGGCGATCTCTTGGCGAGTGTAGTCGACGCGTTGTCACACTCTCGTCGCAAGTACGTGTTTGTGGTTCACAACTCAGACCTACCGTTTGATGAAGCGAGACTGAATGCATTGTTGCCATATGCCCTTCATATCTACGCGATCAATACAACCGTCAAGCATCCGAACCTGACAACCATCCCGCTCGGATTTCCAGATGCCGGCGTTACCTTTTTGTCAACGTTTGTGCGACCCGATGTTCCTCGAGACATTGAATACTATATGAACTTCAGTATGGGTACAAACGTTCAGAAGAGGGTCGAGTGTTACAACGCACTCAAAGATGATCCGCGAGTGGTCATTCGTAGTAACCGGACTCGCAAAGAATATCACGAAGACTTATGCCGGTCTAAATATGTACTATGTCCGGAAGGGACTGGCATCGATACTCATCGCATCTACGAAGCACTCTATTGCGGTGCTACACCCATTGTCTTACGCAATCCACTTAGCGAGTTTTATGCACAGTATCCTGTTAAGATCGTAGACAATTGGACTTACGTGTAACTTGAGAGAAGGAGGAAATGGATATCTACGCGTTCATTCAGGCAATGCCAATCAACACCTTTGTTGAGATTGGGGTCCACTTTGGCGAAGATACACGCAAGTTCCGGGCTATGCATCCGAATGCACGCATCATCGGGTTCGAGCCGGACCCGCGTAATGTTAAGATTATTCGCGACACTGGGATTGATAAGATCTGCGAGTTCCACGCCATTGCTCTCTCAGATAAGAATGAGACTCGTCCGTTTTATATGTCCTCTGGAAAGGCGACCTGGTCGAGTGATCCGCAGCACCGCGACAATGATTGGTCATCCTCTTCGTCTCTGAAACGGCCGACCGGACATTTGGAGATGCACAAGTGGATCACATTTCCTGACACGGCAATGGTCGAGTGCCGGCGTCTGGACGATATTGATATTGGCACGATTGATTTCACGTGGGTCGATGTTCAGGGTGCGGAGGATATCGTGTTCGCAGGTGCTGCGAATACACTAGCTCGGACGCGGTATGTGTATACCGAGTATGCAAACAACTTGTACGAGGGGCAGTTGAATCGCGAACAACTTCTTGCGGTGTTCGGTCCCAACTGGAGCGTGGTTCACGACTTTGGTGGCGATCTTCTTCTCAAAAATATGGCGATCTAATTTAATGAGAATTCAGGACTTCAAAGTTGTCTATATCTGCCCCGATCATAACGAAAAGTATCACGCACGGAAGCTCCATATGGACTCCATGCTGGCTACTCTAGGCTTCAAAGATGTTGTTCACTACAAGTCGGGCACTGATGGGTGGCCGAAGTGTCTGAACGATGCGACAGTTGACATTCTAACAACGTATCTCAATGAACCTATCCTTCTCCTTGAGGACGATGTTGAATTCGCCGGGGTAAGTGAGTTTGAGTTTGTACATGGTGCTGATGCTATTTACTTTGGGATCAGTCGTTCGGCTGCACACCCGACTCTTGATACAAGCAATGGGGAGAGTGTATTCGAACCCTATTCAAACACGCAGGTTCGCGTGATGAACATGTTATCGGCCCACGCGGTTCTTTATATCACACCGCGTTACAAACATGCTGTCTGCGATAAGATACGCATCAATCCGGTGGCATGTTTTAACGACATCGCGATGGCACGTCTTCAACCCAACTACCGAATCCTCGCTAACAAGACGCCTTCGTTCTATCAGTCAGCCAAGTTCAATGCACCGGGCCACGACAACTCAACTACATTGTTTACTGCAGAGGCCCGTAAACATCGCGGCCTGTCAGCTTTTTCATCCAGTAATTTCCGCACCGTTTGATTTCGTTCTGGGTCTCCGGTGGGTAGAACTCCAAGAATAGTCGCGAGAAGTCATACGTCTGAATCTTCATCTCCTCGTATTTCGCAGTCAGATACTCTGGCGTAATCTCCGAGTAGTTGTCTGTGTAGAGAATCGGGCACCCCTTGTACTTTTCCTCAATCAATGGGTTGCGTTCCATGATGGGTATACATCCTGCGAGAAGGGCTTCGTAGTGACGATGACAATCGATCCCATTTCCCTCGGGAGAGATGACAAACTTGTAGGATGGTAGTGTTTCGAAGTACATATTGGGCGAAAGAGGTGTATTCTGTATTCCGTTCGACTGCAGGGTTGACAGAATGGTCCGGCGGTTCTTCCCAGAAGGGCGGCGACGCGTATCTGTGTATTGGTTCATCGCACACAATACTGTCTGTGAATGAGAACCTGGCTGAAATGGTCTATAATGATAGCCCATACCAATGGGAAACGGCATCCAAGCATCATCTTCATTTGTCGAGGATGCTTGTATGATCAACGATGATGGATTCTTCACATGTGTCTGCCAGGTAACAAGATCCATTTACATTAAACGTCTGATTCCAACCTGTAAGTAACGCCTCATAAGGCTTTCGTATACATGCTTGCTTCTTCCCTCGGTTTCCATGAACCACGAACCATTATGAATGCGGTGTTCATACTCCATACCTGGAATCACTACGAGTGTCGCATTCATATGAAAGAGGGCATAAAGTGAAAAATAGAGGGCGTCCCAAGCACCGCTCGTTCGATCACACATTGGCTTATCGGACATGATATTGAACTTCGCGAGAAATTGACGGGAGATAATCATATTCATCGTGTTCAAGCATGTTTCGATTTCTGGCCAATACTGGCGGATCGTAAGCTTGTTCAACATGCGGCCGATAAACTGCGTGTAGTAGAAGTTTGGCTTTGCCGCACATGGAAGGAAGACAGTTGTATCACTAACCTCATGAGTGGATAGATAATGCTTGAACGCCTCAAAGTATTGGACATCTGCGAAGTTATCGCTATCGATGATCGCAATGAAGTCAGATGTAGCATAGGATGCCGCACGCTGCTTGTTCTCAACTGAACCAAGACGACGCTCGTTCTGATAGACTCTGAGTTTCGGATCCGAGAATGCTGCAGTAATCGCAGCGTAGTCTTCACCCGTTTCATCCGTGATCACCACCTCGGTGACATGCGGATTAGCGAGGTATTTGGGTATAGATTCCCTTAAGAATGAGAAGCGACGCATGGTCGGAATGCACACGCTGATACTCATTTACTCATATCAATTATTGTTATCTAAATGCGTGTTGCATTGTGCGTCATTGCGATTGGTGAGAAATACATTGAAGAATATACGCGTCTGTTCATGAGAAGCCAGAAGGCATATGCCGATCGACATGGATACGATTTTAAGATTATAACATCTTACCTCTCTCCATCACATCCCGACGCAATTTGCTTTCAAAAGTATTTGTTGTGTTCGCAGGAATGGTCAAGTTCATATGACTTTATCGTATATATTGACGCAGATATGCTTATATATCCGCAATCACCCGAGTTGCCGTTTCAAGATCTAGGCGATAAGATTGGGATGGTGGACGAATATTCACAACCAACTCCGGAGAGACGGATTGCGGTTCAACGCAAGAATGGATGGGAAGATTCTGCAACCAAGTATCAGGCTTTGTGTGGATACGAGTTCACGACAACACATGTCTTTAACGGCGGTCTTATGATTTTTCAACCTATGCATAGGACCTTATGTGAATCTATCTTTTCAGACTACGCACACAAGAACATCGGACACCCCCGTGGGTTTCATTTTGAACAGACAACGACGAACTACGAGCTACAGAAGCGAAATATGATAGCTACTCTTCCTAATCAGTTCAATGCGATTCTGTCTGTTGCTATGGCAGATAATCCCCAATTGACAATCTCTGATTTCTTCGCATCGAATTACTTCGTTCACTTTGCCGGTCATTGTGGATACGAGTGGGTTGAAGACCTCGCTAGGTAGGAACAAGACTGTGATATAGTCCTGACATCGACCCTTGTCTGAAAAGCTCCGGGCTTCTCCAGCATCCGATAGCAGATGGATTCTGCTTAAAGTAATAGTTAAACGCCCAATCAATAACGTCGTGGTTGATACGCGGGCGAAACCACTCAAGAAATGAGCGAATACCGTTTGGAGATGCTATGTATGCTTCGGTACATCTTGAGCAACCGTTTGGAAAGTCTGTAGAAGGTGGCAACCACAGCGTGTCACTACGTTTCTTATGAGACTGTTTTTGTTCATCCGTCAATGGTCCAAAACACCCGAATCCAATGAAGGCAAAGTCAATACACTTCTCACGCATGGTATTGATATCCTTTCGGATCTCATCATCTATGAATTGCATAGGATAAAGAGGTATCGCATCACTCTCGAAGATAACAACATATCGGTTCGAGGCCGCGTATTTTTCCAACAAGGCTAGATGATTGATCGCTAAGCTGATACCCGGTATAGTCTTTCTTGGATCAAATGAATTGAACAGTCGTTGAGATCTAGCTTCCTCTCCATAACAGGTGACAGTCGGAGATATCTTGTAAAAGTCCATGATTGGTTTCAGTGATTCAGTCCGCTCAGGTTCTCGCGTAAGGTCACCGATAAGTTCGACGCTATACTCAGTTGATGTCAGTGCTGTGCAAGTTGACGCAATTACGCCTTTAATCCAGTCGTCGGTCGACTTGACAAAACATGACTGATTAACCATCTGAAGCCAATACTCATCGTCATCGCACAGCCTCTGAATTTCCAAAACCGCAGCGTCGATATTGTCTGGATCAATGTGAACGAACCGGGATGAATTGATATAGTCTGTCACTCGCCTCGATCCATAATACGCAGGCACAGTTCCTGCACGAAGAGGATTCACCACTTTCTCCGTAATGTAATGATCTCCCAATGTATTCTCGAGTGCGAGGACGACTCGATATTGCCGTTGGAAATCTAGTATAGGCTGTTCATCGTACGAACCAGACACGGTGTATCCGATGTTGTTCCTGTGCTTACCGCCCATATCAACGTGTACTCCGCGTCTCATCAGTTCATCGATAAACCGATTGCGGAACTGACCGGGTCCGCCGTCAGATGAAATAACAGCACATACCTTCTTGGGAGGGACCGATCTAACAATGATTGGATACTCGTGTGGCTTACAGTAGTCATATAGCAGATAGAGAGGACAACTCACATGTGAATGATTGCCTAATATAAGCGAATACTGTCGGTAATGTTCGGGTAACAGAAGGGACGCTTCACCTGAGAAGAAGATACTATAGATCCAACGCTTCGCCGTGAACACAGATGGGCTAAAATGACTCTCGAGTAAGATGTCTGCCTCATCAATCGATGATGTAACAAAGATATCTTGTTTCAACGCGTTAGACAGAACATGTTCGAAGAATCCAAAGTGTACTCCGTTCGTTCGTTCGGCAAACCCGCCCCAGAAACCGTTTATAAATACCTTCATTGTATTCAATAATATTTCTTATCTAAGTGAGTCTGCGTTATTAAGTACTATCTCTAATGACATATATAAATTATATGACTTCCTTTAATAGTCAATGTGGACAGGACTTATTCATTGTTACTGCATTGAAGAAGAAACGGAGTGGTACATTCTTGGAGATCGGATCGCATGACCCGATACGTATTAACAATACGTTCTTGCTCGAGACAACGTTTGGATGGCGAGGAGTGATGGTTGAGTATGACCAATCATATTTACAGTCATATATTGCGAAGAGGCCTAATTCGCACCATGTAATGCAGGATGCAACCCAGGTCGACTATATTGCCGAGTTTCAGAAAGCAAATATGCCAACCTCGATTGACTACCTACAGATTGATCTTGATGTAGATAACCGTTCCACATTGGATACATTGATTCGTCTAGACCAAACTATCTTCGACACATATACATTCGCAACGGTTACATTTGAGCACGATGTTTATCGCGGAAACTACTTCGACACCCGAAAGATTTCCCGAGAAATCTTTACCAAGAGAGGATATGTCTGCGTCTTCAAGGATGTAGATGGTGGAGGCGGTCCATTTGAAGATTGGTATGTCCATCCTAGTCTCGTCGATATGACTCACGTTCAAACGTTCAAATCTGATAGTGAACGAAATTATATTGGCGATATCAAGGCCAAGTTATCCACTTATCTCTGAATAACGACTAAAACATCGTCGTCATAATTTGCGTTTTTTATCGAGAAGTAGCGAACATCTGTTATACTATACTCTTGTCGCCACTGTTCAATCTTTTCATGCCATTTCGATGTAATGAAGCAGATGTCTTCAATAATGAAAACACCTCCACTCTTGAGTTTATGGAATGAATTCTCAAAGAAACGTACATTGAAGTCAAACTCATGACACCCATCATCAATGATAATATCGAATGGTTCGATAAGATCTGGGGATGACCATAATTGGCGAATAGAATCTGAAATACCTTGATCTACATAGAACGTTTTGATCCTATCTTCTTTGAACAGTATGTCTCGATCAATGTCACCACCAAAGATTTCGGAGTTCATAAAGAATTCTTTCCACCCTCTTAGGGATGCACCAGGTGTTCCATTTTTTCCCATATTGTAAGGGAAATTACCCGTTGATCCTATTCCCAACTCGAATACTCGTAGTTTAGAATGCCGAATTGGTTGAAAAAGCGGGTAATAATAAGTGGTATATACATGACGAGGTAATTTGTGCCCACATCGACTTACGCCATAAGGCCCTCCCTTATCGCTTCCATAGTTCTTCATAAGTTGACATAATGCAGTAACTTCATTAGACACGGGAACGTTAATATCCATTTATGATTACATCACAAAAGCATGTGGATTTCCACACGCTTAGTTGGAGTACGCGAGACCACCCATGCCGCCGATAACGTAGAGCACGTTGTAGCAGACCGTGTTCATTGCAGATATACAATATTGTCGTTTTGGGATATTTATTACACGAATAATCTGCGGCACAACTCATTGAAGTAAGGTGGGTTCGTAACATTCAGATCTTTAGTGTAAGGCCTAGCTAGGTTATGAACTTTTACAGTATTGGATTCCTTTGTATCAACTTCCAATCAAGGTGTAAATCGCACCTTCATTTGGGTTTGTTTGTGGTTTAGTTTGTGGGTTATGTTGTATCTTACGCTTAGTTGGAGTACGCGAGGCCACCCATGCCGCTCATGACGCGGAGGACGTTGTAGTTGACGGCGTACACGCGGACCTGGGCCGTGCGGCCAGAGCGAACCGTGTTGACGGACACCGTGAGCTGCAGCGTGGCCTTGTCGATACGCGAGAAGTTGCACGTGCCGCTGGGCTGGTGCTCCTCCGGCTTGAGGGCGAAGGAGTACACGCAGATGCCCGGGGCAGTCGGCGTGCGGCTGTGGTGCTGGTACGGCTGCACGTACGTGAAGTAGCGGCCCTCACGCTCAGTGAAGCGGTCCTGGCCGTTGAGCTGGAGCTTGGCGACCTCAATCGGGCACTTGCCAGAGCAACGCGTGCCCGAGTCGAGGATGACCTTCGCGAGCAGGTAGTTGGTCGTGTCCTCAAACAGGTAGGCCTGGTCGTTGCCCACGGCGTTGAGGTTGGAGTCCAGCCAGCTCGCACCGTTGAGCGACGGGCCAATCGCGATACCCAGACCGGGCACGTAGGGGCCACCGTCGGCACCGCCGATGGTCGGGACACCGAGGCCCGCAGTGCCACCGATGTTCGTCGTGACACCAGCCTGGCCACCCAGGGCACCGCGGGCGAGCACGTCCATGATCACACCCTCCGTCGAGAAGTCGTCGGAGTAGTTGAACGGCTGGCAGCCGTTGACCTCCTGGATGAACACCGGGGCCGGCTGCGAGCAGTCAACGAACGAGTCACGCTGGCACACCCAGATCAGCTCCTTCACCGGGTGGTTGAAGTTCAGCTGGATCTTGTTCGACGAGGACGTGATCGACTCGGCACCCGTGAACTGCAGCTGCTCGATCAGGTACTCGTGCGTCTGCTGGGCGAAGCGGCGACGCTCCTCCGTGTCCAGGTAGATGTAGTCGATGTAGAGAGACGCGGCCGTCAGCGTCTGGATCGCCGTCGGGGCCGAGCCAGAGCTCATCTCGTAGTAGCAGCAGTTGGTCCACTGCTCGAACTCCACGTTGATGCGGACCTCGTGGTACTGGAGGGCGATCAGCGGGATGGCCAGACCCGGGTTACGGCAGAACCAGAACTGGAGCGGGATGTAGAGCGTGCGGGCCGGGGTGCCGGCACGGGGGGCACACGAGTTCGTCAGCTCGGCACCGGCACAGGAGACGTCCAGGGCATAGCCCTTGCGGTCCTTCATCAGCACGAGGTCGTGCGTGTTGCCGATCATCTCATCGAGGGCCTTGACCGTGCCGACATCCTGGGTCAGCTGCGTCCAGATCTGCATCCAGTCGCCATACTGACGATCGATACGCTGGCCGCCGATCTCGAGCTCAACCGTCTTCACGACGCGGTGGCCCACGTAGTTGAGCCAGCGGAAGCGGGTGACCTTGTCGTTGTTGCTGCCATCGAGCTGGACCGCCGGGAGAACCAGCTGGATGTACGTGCGGAACATCAGGTCAGCGTTACGGTTGATGATCGCCGTGACACGCTTGTTGAAGTCCGCCTGGCCGTTGAACGTCACCTCAATCGACTCCATGGCGAAGTTCGTGTGACGCTTGAACAGCACCTTCCAGAAGGTGATCTGGGGGTTGCCCGAGATGTAGATATCCTGTGCACCGTACGAGACGAGCTGAAGAAGACCGCCACCCATATTGCTTGTATGATACTCAGCAACAAAATTTCTTCGGCAAGAATCTACACGCTCGATGACTGTTTAGTAAAATGCGAATCTACGCTGTCAACTGTGACCCCGGTCGCGGTGAAAGGCTCAAAGCAGCCGCGGCACCCCTGAATCTCGACATTGTCCTGGTTCAGTCGCCACTTAAGGACGATCCTGAAGTGGTGCGTCGCGGGGCCACATGCTTCGCACGCGATACATCCTATCCCACAGGATGTGCAGCCACTCTCGGACATATTCGCTGTATGCAGGCCCTGGTTGATTCGGGGGAGCCGCTCGGAATCATCATTGAGGACGATGTGAGGTTTCACAAGGGCTTCAATGATGTTGTGAATGCAGTGACTCCTCATATGATGGAGGGGAATACAGATATCCTATCACTCGGATATATCAATGTTCCTCAGGGAGAGTACTATATCACGGGAGGACATTACATGATTCGCAATGTTGGAGTCTCGAATCCATGGGGTGCACAGTGTTACATGATCACGCGGGAGTGGGCTGCGAAGTTCTGTAAGATCTTCGAGGTGGATGATGTGTCAATTCCGTATCAGTCTCACTTCGTAACTGATTGGGTCATGTTTGATCCCGTTCTCGGAGTGCGTCGAGATGCATTGATGCTTCCGATTGCCGTTGAATCACCGGATGAACAGTCGATCTGTGCATTCAATGCTGGAAAGCCTGACTTGTTTCAGCACGTCAGTCGGGATGCATTCTATCTGTGATAGCAGATGCGACAGACAGAACTGTACATCTCCGCACCTCCGATTGCGATCTGCGGGTAGCCAGACATATGCCTCTTTGAGAAAAAGGAAGGCTCTCCGCATGCACATCGACCATTCAAATTAACAACCTCATTTGCCAGTGGAATCGTATTGAGAATCTCACCAAACGGACGCCGATCTGAGTCGCCAGAAAGACCGATCAGATAGACGAACTTCCCGAGCGTATCCACGGCATACTCAACGAATGGAACTAGACCTTGAAAAAATTGGGCTTCGTCAATGATGACGGTTTCGTAGTTAGCCATGAATTGTTCGGTCAACCCATTCAGCGTTGATGTTTCGAAACAGGGTAGAGAGATACCGTCGTGTGTTGTAATGTGATTGGGAATGGACCGAGTATCGCGAGTAGGCTTCACAATCAGAACACGCATGTTCTTTGAAATGTACAAGGCTGCAACCTCGATTGCATACGATGTCTTTCCTGAAAACATGGGACCGATCACGACTTCCAGAGACATTTACTTACTCCTGCCCAATAAGTGAAAATGGACACAGATCAAGCTTTGGCCTTAAGTATCGCATGTGTCGGATTTGTCTGCGTTGTTGCATGTTTGATTTACGGTGCCAATCGTATTTGGGGTAGGCGGTATCGGCCGGTTTCATTGTCAGATGATATCGTGTAATCTTCATATAAACCGAGGAGTATAACCATGTTTGAGGAGTGCAAGGTTGAGCTTCTTGAGACGTTTGGCAACGACCTGACTGTCGTGAACGCCGCACGTGTATCACTAGGTAAGCATGTGGATGAGTTCACGGAGAAGGATGCAAAGTTGATCAGGTATCTTGCAGAACATGAGCATACATCTCCATTCTTCCATCCTCAGCTGCGGTTTCGACTGAAGATGCCGATCTGGATGGCACGCGAGTGGTTTCGTCACACGGTTGGATTCTCTCGCAATGAGGTCTCTCGTCGATATGTAGATGATGATCCCACCTTTCACATTCCTCAGTTCAGGACGCGTGCACCAGGTAAAAAGCAGGGGAGTAATGACGATGTTCACGTACAGAACGAGCAGTTTGAGGAGTTCCTAATGTCACAGTGTAGAAACGCCATGACAGCGTATAGGATCATGTTGCAGAACAACATTCCACCTGAGCAGGCGAGAATGGTGCTTCCGCAGAATATGATGACGGAGTTTATTGAGACGGGTTCATTGGCTGCGTATGCCAGGCTTTGTCATCTTCGAATGGGTCCTGATGCCCAGGCTGAAATTAGAGGTGTTGCAAGCCAGGTAAGTGAGTTAATTAAGACTAGGTTTCCTGTCAGTTGGAGTGAGCTTATTCCATGACCATGTGAGGTACAATGTGCATCGCTTCCAGCTCCTGCATCCAGAGCTTCATTGCGTAGGGTATCGTCTTCTGAACGAAGTCGGTCTTGTTCCCACATGAGCCGCACGAGTACAGTCCCTCCTGTGGATTGACAACTGCGAGTGTTCCACAGGTCTTGCAAATTCCTGTGAGGAATGGATCAGATACATCCATCAGACGCTCCTTCGTGAATGCGGCCGCACCATGAGAGATCATGCAGTCACGCTCCATCTCACCCACGCGAAGACCTCCATCTCGAGACCGTCCTTCGCAAGGCTGACGAGTCAGAGAGACAATCGGACCGCGGGCACGTGAGTGGGCCTTGTCGATAACCATGTGCTTCAAACGCTGATAGAAAGTCGGACCCATGAAGATCTCGGCTTGCATCATCTCGCCAGTCTGACCGTTGTAGAGGATCTCGTTTCCGTAGGGGTGCATGCCCAGTTCCAGCATCTGTGCACGCAGCTCCTCAACCTTCAAGTGTGAGTATGGCGTTCCATCACCTAGCGTTCCCTTTCGAACTGAAATCTTACCGAAGATACACTCCATCAGCTGTGCAATGGTCATACGACTAGGAACAGCGTGTGGATTCATAATCAAGTCAGGACGAAGACCCGAGCCAGTGAACGGCATATCCTCTTCGTTCAAGAGCATTCCAACCGTTCCCTTCTGTCCGTGACGTGAGCTGAACTTATCACCGATCTGGGGAATACGCTCGGAGACGATTCGCACCTTTACGAAGGGATACCCATCCGAGTTCTTATCCTGCCAGACACCGTCGATACGACCAGCCTCTGCGTTCTTGTGCGTGGTTGACGCATCCCTGAACGAATAGCCAGCGGTATCGTGGCGGAGGTTCACGACCTTTCCGATGACAACATCGTTCTCCTGAATGTTCGCGTGAAGGATCGGAATGCCATTCTCACCGATTGCTGCGTAACTTGTGTTCTTGAACTTGCGAGTGTTGTGCTTCTGCGGACGCATGAACTTCTCCTCACGTCCAGAGGTCACGTTACGATGCTCCTCGTCCTTGTACATCGTGTAGTAGAGTCCGCGAAACAGACCGCGGTTGACCGATGACCGGTTCATGATGATCGAGTCCTCCTGGTTGTATCCACCGTAGCACGCAATCGCTACGATCGCATTCATACCGAACGGCATCTCCTGCATTTTGAGAATGTTCATCGAGCGAGTCTCCACGATCGGTCGGGAGATAGAGCAGAGAACATACGCATTCTTGTCCAGTCGCTTTGCGAAGTTCGTTGCGTAGACGCACATCGACTGCTTGCCCATAGCTGACTGATAGGTGTTTCGAGGCGACTGATTGTGATCCGAGAGAGGAATCGTGCCTGCCATGTGTCCGATGAGCATCGACGGGTGAATCTCATGATGAGAGTGTGATGTGACCTGATCCTTTGTCAAGGCAATGCGAAGTGTCTCCGTCTCGGACGCATCGATGAACTCGATACACGACTTGACCCACTCGTTCCAGTCACTGCGGTTCTCAGGATACGGTGCACCTACGCGGAACACCGGGCGGACAACACGACCTCCGTCCGTCTCGATGAGAATGCTGTTCAGAAGTGTATACCATGCGATAGACGTGTGTGGATGAAGACGAGAGGACGTCTTCGCTGCCCGCATCTCGGTCACAAGTTCCAGAGGCTTCGTCGTGTAGGCGAGGAGAACACCGTTGACCGTAATCGATGTTCCCTCGTAGACTCGCGTGTTTGTGATCCAGGTTACGCCAGACTCGGTGAGGAAGTGAAGCACTGTGGAAGATGGAACGTGTTGGGAGACAGAGGTCAGAAGAGACATCGTCTTCACAATACCTACCGAATGACCTTCCGGAGTCTCCACTGGACACATAAATCCCCATGAGGTGCCATGCAGCTTGCGAGGTGCTAACAGCTTACCCGACTTCTCAACCGGAGTCTGAATGCGGCGAAGATGGCTCAGAGTCGATGCATATGACATGCGTGCGAGAACCTGAGAGACACCGACCTTTGTCGCATTCGAGAGGCTAGTCGACGATGATGTACCGAGACCCTGAACTGTGAAGTTTCCAGTTGCCAGGGCTTGCTTCATCTTTCCCTCGATCGCGGACATTTTGAGGATCTTGTAGAGGTTGTTGATGTTCAGAATCTCCAACGGCTGACCTGCCTTCTTCCAGGCGTCGTTGTTCACCTCCTGAACGAACTCGTTGCGAGTGTCATTACAGACCTTCTGGAACAGCTGGCGGAAGAGATGGGTGAGCAACGCACCCGTTGTGACAACACGCTTGTTCGGGTATGCATCGCGGTCATCGAGTGGAATCTTCTTACAGTAGGTGAGCAGAAGACGGCGAATCATGGCTGCCATCAGCATCGTCCTGCGGGCGTTGAGAACCTCTAATGGAACTGTCTCTCCTGCGAACTTAACGTGAGGGAGCAGCTCGGTGGTTAGGAGGTAGCGAACGTATGCACACTTGTCCTCCTGGTTCGTGCCGTATTGAAGGTGATTCGTCAGGTAGCGAACAGCATCGTCTTGCGTGAAGATGTTCAGCTCAGACGCATCTCGGAACGAGGCTGCCAGAAGCTCTACGTGAGAGTCGTTCTCATCGTTCCATACAATCTTCGCAATCGTGCGGTCATCAAGGATGCCGAGGGCACGGAAGTAGATCACGACCGGAACATCCTCGCGGAAACGAGGCACGCAGGCGACCATCGGATAACCGTGACCGTTGAACTTAGAAGACAGCCGGATCTCCAACTTCTTAGGCGGAGTTGTGAACGACTCGTGGAGAGACTTCATCTCGACTGAGTAGAGATACTTCGAAGACGACTTCTTGTTCTGGAAGATCATGATGCGATTGTCAGCCACCTTCTCCTGACAGAGGATCGTCCTCTCGGATCCGTGAACGACGAAGTATCCGAGAGGGTCGTGAGAACACTCGCCGACCTCAGATAGACTTGCAGGATAGTCTTTCAGAAGACAGAGACTGGATCCGAGCATAACAGGTAGTTTGCCGATGGAAATGCCCTCGAAGACGCGAAACTCCTCATCGAACGTGTCGAGGAGAGGACCCTTGTAGGTGCGGGCGATGAAGCGGATGTCTGCATACATCTGTGCAGCGTAGGTGAAGTTGCGAACACGGGCTTCCATCGGGAGCATCGGCTTGACACGTCCAGTCGCTTCTTGGAGGCGGGGCTTGATGTAGGTGACATTCTCGAAGGATAGCCTGAACTCATATTTGTACTTCTTTGTAGTCTCATCTTGTTCGTGCCATACAGTGATCGGTGCAGTTGAGTGAACGATGAGGGGGAGCTTATTGCGAACGAAGTCTTCGAAGGAGTCTAGTTGATGTTCGACGAGACGAGAGACACCCTTCGCGAAGTATGCAGAGATTGCTTCCCACTCCATGGTATTGATGCCCCGGTTCAGCTGTAAATAAGGTTTATCCGTTTTGAGTAAAGGATGGCGAACAAGGAGATCAAAATCAGCAAGGTTGGCGGACCTCCTATTGCCCCTAAAAAAACTGTTAAGAACGTGAAGACCTATCCTCGCGGTGTTCTACGCAAGACCGCACGAAAGATCGAGGGCGTTCGCGATCCAGCAAAGAGTCCTCCGTTCAAACCAGGTACACTTCGCATCTTAACCTCCGAAGGTGAGAAGCAGAAGCGAAAGAAGATTCAGGGAACCCTGAAGAATTTATCGGACAGACAGGTTCGTGATAAGCTTAAGAAGGCAAATATGGAGGTTGGTGCGAAGACACCTCCTCATCTTGCCAAGCTAATCCTCGAAAGCGGAGCAGGGGCAGGAATGATTCCTTTGTAAAGACTAATGACGTCCATATGGGGACCACTGGGATGGATGACTCTACATTCGGTAGCTTCGTTGTATCCAAATACTCCAACAGAAGCCGAGAGACTTCTGATGGTGAAATGGCTTGATCTCTTTCGCGACACAATCACGTGTCCATCCTGCCAGGCCCACTTTGCCGAGTTGCTGGCATCGTATCGGGCACAGTTTCCAAACATGTTGTACAGTCGCCGCGATTTCTTACTCTTCACGTTCAGGGCCCACAACTCTGTCAACAAGAGGATCGGTAAACCTGTATACGGAACTGTTCAGGAATGCTTTGATCTACTGCGTAAGAACGTTCAGTTCAACAAGGCACAGAGTTTCCGAATCACCTACACCAACCATATCACTCGTCATTGGAGAACGTTTCAGGACGCATCTGGAATGTCTGCGATGAAGAAGATCAATGAGATCAAGAAGATCGAGATGCAGTATATGGCACCCCGCTCGAATGAGTTCGAAGAGATCATCTCCGAAGACAACCTCATCTTCTCAACTGATACACAGGAACCGGCCCGCCCAATGTTCGTCAGCCGTAACGTGCCTAGGTTGGTGATGACTGCCAGTGGTATGCGGATACGGAGGTAAGGGGTCGCCCAGGACTCCAGGGTAGCGAGATCATAGGATCGCATTCCCATGCATATCGTTTCATCCACGGATGGCGAGTTTCTGTCTCTTCGTGATAATACTCATCTGGAAAGCGAATCCTCTTCTTCGCAGTTCGCAGTGATGCCGAGGGCAAAATGAACTGCAACTGATTCGTGCGATGAAATGGCGGCCCTGGATGATCCCATGTGATCACTGGTTGTTCGAAGTCCATCAGTGTTTGAAGAAGTGGGGCGTCTGCGTATGGATACACCCAGCACCAGTCTGGAACGCGAGAGGTTGTAAAGTATTCGAGAGTCCATGCATACGTTTTCCAATAGGCTTCGCAGACAGGGGCCCAGTCAATCACTCCATCTAGCAACAAACCAACTCGTGATTCAAGGGCGTTACCGTCCGGAGCCACGATATGGGCGTCAGTAGATTTCCGTTTCTCGATCAGAACCTTCGTCTCCATCTTTACAGCTTGTTCTGGCGTCATTCGCAACGCACGTCCATGTCCGTCTTCACGCAATGAAAACATTGCAATGGCAGGCATGAAATCATTACCGAAATAGCGAATACACATCTTGACATAGTCATCTACGGGGAGAGGAAGAACAGCCGCCAGGGCGGAAATCGAAAAGGCATCGTCGTCTCGAAGTAGGAAGAGGTTACCGAGCGAACGCTGTGCCAAAGCGATAAGCACCAGGTCCGCATCAAGACCGTAAATCGCAACGGTTCCTGGGGAGGGTAGAGTTCGTAGCCATTGAAATATCTTATGTTCCCCTTCGCCATGCTCATCTGTCCCTGAAATCTCGGCGTATGGGAAAGCCCTTCTCAACGCATCTGCGAGTTCTCGCATATACGGTGTTCCTGGCGAAAGCTGATTGCGATCAAACCCAGACTTCTCGGCTGTTCTGAACCGACGATAGCGTTGTTGGACCATCTTCGCATAGGGAACCAGCCCATCGAATGCGATGTAGACCTTCTTCACGCGAATACGTTCGAGATAGGTTCGAAGTTCCGTAATCACGCTATTAATCGGATCTTCGTCTTTGATGGCTTTGTGTAAAAAACAGTTGAAGTCCATGCAGAGAACATCGGCTTCAAATGTGTCGTACGTTTTCTGTATGTGTTTGTGTTTACGAAGAAGAGAGGCAACGTAGAACGGAATGCCCATTAAGGACTGTACGCGGTTTGGGTTAAGGTTGTTTACCAGCACTTCCAGCTACGCTTGCCAGCCTCAGCCATCAGGGCCTCGACGTTCTTGACCACCATCGTCGGCTGCTTGGAGACGACCGATGCGAGGAGATCAGACGCCTTCTTCTCGGCCGCAAGGACCTTCGACGCGGCCTCGATTCCAGAGACCGCCGTCTCGACGATGTGAGGGAGCATTGTGTTCACGAACACCCGGGCGGCCTCCTTCTCGGCGTCGCCCATCGAAGACGTGCTGATGACGTGGAGCAGGCTGCCCTGGAGCATGGTAAGACGCTCGGCCGGCGTGAGCATCTCTAGCGAGTGGAGGTGCGTTGCGAGCTTGATCACGGACGGAACCGGGTTCTTCCAATCGATTGACTGGAACACATCGGCGGGGGCAGGCTCAACGGGCGGACAGAGCACGCACGGTGCAGCAGGCGGCTCGGCTTCGACGACCACCGGAACAGTAGCGGTATCAGACATTTATTACTCATGTAGGATATTCGTGTAAACTCTACCAACGCCGACGATACGAACCTCCCTTTCCAGGAACAAGCGTAGGTGCGGCAACCGGTGCGGCAGCAGCAGCAGCGGCAGCGGCGGCATCCCGACGGGCATTAGCCTTCTCAAACTCCCTGACAACTGCCCTCTCACGCCTCCTCTGACCCTTTTCCTCCTCGGTGAGCTTGACCTTCTGGGTCTTCGCCTTCGGCTCCTTCTTCGCCTTCATTGTCTTCTTGACATCTGACAACTCCTTCTTGTGGGCTTCCTTGACCTTCTTTAATTCCTCCTTTAACTGAGACACTTGGAGACGCAGCTTGTCGGAATCGACCTTAGCCCCCGAATCCCTGCAAAAACTATCAACCTTCTGACGTAGAGTGGGCATGCTTATTACTAAAAAACGAATTTAATTGATGTCCAACTGAATAGAACAATGGACTGCCCAGAGTGTTCGAACCCTCTTACGTCGCATGAACAGCACAATCTACCGCTTTGTATCGGATGCGAACAGGTGTTCTGTACGAACTGTTACTACAAGGCACGCTATTCATGTTCATACTTCACGAGCAGTGTTCCAGAATGTAACTGGCTCTGTGCCGAAGCGTATATGACTACGCATCCGGAGGTAAAGGAACGAGTTGTTCGATCAGGTCCTAGGCGACGATGTGCGGTGGTTCGAGTTGGAACCACCCTTCTTCGCCGAGTCATGATGGACGGAATCATCATTAGCGACACTCCCGTTGACCCGGTTGAGACGTGTGTATATTGCGGATCGTTTGATCGTGGATATCCACACCTGACAGATGCTTATAAGGATGGCTTTGCGTGCACAGAATGTGCAAACGGTATTCTGAGTAGACTATAAATGTGGCTGTGGCTTGTTCTTCTCGCATTGGTTGTCTTCTTTTTGTATTTGACAAACCTTGGTCGTCCGGCAGTTCAAGGTTGCTCTGCGTGTGCGAAGCGTGTTGAAAATCCTCACGAGTAATAAATGTTCGCGTTTATGGCAGCCTTTCGTCCCAAACCAGCAATCGTTCCAGCCACCAAGATTCCGTCTCCGCCTCCTCCGCCTCAGCCCAAGTGGTCATCCTAATCGAGTGAAAAAGAACTTCGCGTAAAGACAAATGAAGAATCTCAAGTGGATTCTGATCGGACTTGTAGTCCTTTTACTAGCCGGATACGTATCTGTTTCTGTACCTGGCGTTCAGTGTAGCGGATCCATGATTTACTGCCCTGGTGTTGGTTGCGTATCTGGTCCCGATAAGTGCAATGCAGGTGCGAGTGGTGGACCGGCCGCAATCTTCTCGACAACATGGGAGTCCTTTACGAACGGTAAGGATCTGTATCCCGACGTTCCCAAGTTTCGCGAGGTAGAGGGTCCTCATATGTCAGATTGTTCAAATGGAACACGGGCACGCAATGGTCGTTGTCCGAAGTTCCTGACAGCTTAACGAAGGCAGATGCACGGCGACTCCTCAACAACCGGAGCCTGACGAACCAGAAGATGAGTGTTGATTCTCTCTGCACCAAAAAACTCCTTAACTGTATCCTTCACAACCTCAGCATCAAAATCCTTGCAGGAGAACACGTCCAAATACATGGAGTTGTTCTCTTCCACAAAGTGTGCACAGATGTTCGAAGTCTCGATGAGCTGAACAAGCGTGTATCCCTTCTTGTTACCGGATCCAAACATGACGATCTGCGGAATTCCATACGGAACCATGTCGATGCGTTTAACGAGTGCCTTGTTGAAATCGTGAATCACCGCAGGATTGCGGATCGTGTTGGGAATCACGTGTGCGGCGTCGAGAATCAGGTGCTTACCCCAGGTGCGAAGCGGAATCATAATGTGTTATACTCTTCTCTTGCGTGAAAATGTAATGAAGAACGTCGGAAAGAACCGTCTTCCCTCGGTGAAGAACCAGGTGCTCAACCTGACACTTAATCTTAGCTTTGTTGCAATTATCTATGTTGTCATTGCGGGACTAACGGCATCCTTGATCCAAGCTGTGTTCAGCGAGTTCAATGAGGCGTGGAAAAAGCAGCCATTGGCATACCAACTAATTGATGTAGGGGCTGAGCTTTCGCTCCTAGTTGTAGCGTCGTTCTGGGTGACCTATTTTGTTCACTTTTTGGTACCGGTCTTTGCAGTCGATACAAAACTCGAGTACTTCATTGAGACATATGCGGGTCACATGGTGTTTGTGTACGCAGTGTTCTTATTCGCATACGACGTCAATGAGAAGTTATTGTGTATCTACGATCGCTTTACCGGCGGCGACGGGCACCAAAGGTCGACTGTTGTGTAGGCGTGTTCAGGAAGAACGCATAGTACGGGATGTAAACCGACCCAAAGATGAAGTCGAGAATAGCCCAGCCGACAGACTGATACTTGTCATACGACAGCTTCGCAGCGGCGGCGTGGAGGAGGAACGCGAAGACTCCTCCGAACGAACCGAGGATAAGAGTCAGGACAGACCAGAATGTCGCAGGCTCAGTCTTGGTCGGCGTCGAAGGCGGATTCACGGCGGGGTTCGTAGGCGGGGAGCTCATTGTAGAGTGTTGCGAATAAAAACGAAATCATGGAGTAAGTCATGCAATCTCAACGTCTGGCAATGGATCTCCTTTTACGAGGACATACGAGTCACGGTACAACCGAACAGCGAATGATGCGGCTGCGAACACTCAGTCCGTATGAATTCAGGAACCGCAATCTACACAAGGCCCTTCATCATCTATACAATCAGTATATCAACTACTACATTGCTGGGAAGGACACTCGCTTCCTCGAGGCAACCATACGGTCTTACTGCCGAATTTTAAAAACGGATTCCTTCATTCTACGGAGAAGGTAAGATCCCCCCGCCTGAAATGAATAAACGTATCTACGACACACCTCTCTTCAACACCGCCAAGATGAACAAGCACACCTACTACTGCTCCAGCGACAACTGCAACAACGAAACTGACTACAACGGGGGTCTGTGCCACGAACACATGGAGTCGCTCTCCTACGAATCAAGCGAATGCCCGGGATGCGGCAATGATATTTATTGCGGGGCCAACGGCTACTGCTCGAACTGCTGGGCTGAGCGGTTCGGATGCGAGTCTCCGATCGAACATACGTGTTCTGGAGAGTGGGACTATGATCGCGGCATTCGTGTCTGCGATGACGAGTACTGCGACTTCCCACGACCGAGCTCGGTGACTTCTCACCATGAACGAGCGTGTGCATCGTGTCACGAACACTTCATCTCAAAGGACCAGTCTCGCTGCTGCGGCGAGTGTCACATTGACGCTGCAGTCGTCATCCAGAAGTGGTGGCGGGCGAAGCAACCGTTCGCCTGGTGCAACCTCTGGTTCCAAGGTCATTGTCGCTCATGCAAGAGCTACTTCCCAACCCAGAGTGAGATCGATGTCCACTGTCCGGAATGCAAGGACTCAATCAAGCTTCCCAATCTGCCTCCGTCGCCCACGGATGAGATCGAGGAGAAGCTCAGGCAGACGAGTCTGTCCTGCGATGGATGTCGTGACGACGTTCTGAATCAGCAGGGACATATGCACCCAGGCGGATGCCTCTACATTCCGTGCCACGAATGTGGTAACTCAAACTGCGACTGCTCGCCATCCGAAGCCGACTGAAAACGGATTCGTTAACCCCAAACAATTTTTACATGCATCGGCAAGAATGATTAACTACATCGCACTCGGTTTCAACGAACAGGACAACAGGATGCTTCAAGACGCAGAGCAGGCAATCACGGCAGCAAACATGTGGGAGTGGATGAAGGACGAACCGGGTACCGGAGGGTACTCGATGTCAGACGGGGAAGAGATGAGGGCGATTCGCAAGCATATGAAGTACGATGGTCATTCAGGCACCAGCCTTGCGATGACGATGCGAGAGATGCAGTTGATGGCAACACTAGGCATTGATGCCTACTGTTCGCGGTATACGCAGAAGGTCGCACCGCCTCCGGAGAAGAAGAAGCTCGTTCGCACTCCGGAGATGGACAAGAAGGTGATCGAGGAGTATGAGAACCGGGCACCCTTCGCGAAGGCACCGAAGTGGTCATACGAGTACATCAAGGCGTTCCCAGATGTCCTGCGTAATGTCCGAGTGGAAGAGTTCAAGCGACCAGGTGTGTCGGATCCAACAGCCCGTCGACTGAACTGGTAAAACGGAAACCCGCAGCATAAACTAACGGAGAGTGATGGAGTCCTGTGCTATGTGTGCGTGCTATGTGTACGATGTTCTCCAACACCCGATCCGTAGAAACGCGATGTTCGCCCCTCTCATGAGGCAAGATCGTATCAAACACCTACTCCCAACACTTGTTCCAGAAGTCATTCGGTTCGTCAAGAATAGACAACTACCTCATCGGTTGTCTCACCCAAACCTGCTCTGTGTTGAAGCGGGACTTGCGAGGAAGCATAAATATCACCCAATCGACCAGCCACTGATCTGCCAGCACTGGTTCGTGGAGAAGATCAGGAACATCGGTGATCTGAATCAGATGCACTTCCACCACACAGGTGGATATTGTCCGGACCTCGACAAGTAAAAACGGATTCAACACCCTTCAATTTTTACATGTCAACCATGGAAGACTGCCCTATCTGCTACGAAGCTGTCGACAAGAGTACAGGACACTGCACCCTCGCCTGCAATCATTCCTTCCACATCAGCTGCCTAACTAGATGGAGTGCCGGAGAGTCATCCTGTCCAATGTGCCGTCACCAACTCGGAGACAAGGAGGTTGCGGTCAAACGTCAACCAATAGTCCGTAGAACGTTTGAACACCTCATCATCGAAGACGAAGAACGTCCGGATCCACCTCCTTCGCGGAAGATCCGTATCGGTAACGGAGTTGAAGTTACAGAGAACGAGATTACCATCGTGATGCAGCAATCGGAGGTGTCGAGGGGCGTTGCTATACAAGCACTTCGGCAAAACGATGGTTGTATCGTGAATTCAATCATGTCCCTACATTCGCGTATGATAACGCCACCCCATGAACCTACTCCTGTGCCTCCACATGACATCATGAGTGGACCATCTGATGACCAAACGATGAGGTGGGCGATGTGGAGGTTGTTTGATGATATGAGGTCTGGATACCAGTGGAATAGCTACTCGGATCTGAGGTGGCGGACCAAGCACTTCTACTTTAACGAATACTGGACTCACAAGGATATTCATGACATCTGCGACGAGGGCATGGTTAATCGCGGATATGAATCTATGTAAGGAGAAATGGAGGAAGCCAAACAGCATGTCAAATTTTCTTTTCAAGCTGTGTCCGATGAGATCGATAAGCTTCTAGCTGATCAGATATCCTATCATCTTTTTTATAAGGTCGGACCTAATGTTTCTCAATCACAGGTTATCGATGTGACAGAAGAGCTTCAGTATAAGTATCGCGGGAAGGCATGGGTCGGTAGGTCGCCGGGTGGGATTGTGGTTGACAAGATCACCCCTGCATGATGATATGGTTTACGATCTTATGACCTTGAAGTCCAGCAACTTCGCACCATGCTAAGTATTGTTGAAACGACTCTTCTTCGCGGTTGTAGGACACCTTCGGGTATGTGTTACGCAAAGTTACGAAGAGGTCAGCTTCACCGTGTGCGTTATGTTGACGAAGAAATCCAATGATTTGATCAAACTTCGACCGACGCTGATCATAGGGCAACCGCCGCATGTTGTCCATGAACTGCTCCATTGATTCGTTTACAGACCGAAGTATTAAAACGACAATGGGTAACTGTTTGGATGTTCCAATGATTCGTATCGGCACAGTAACCGTGCGAAAAAGCAAGTTCGCGGAGATTAAGACCTACGCCGATGCACTTAGGATTGCTGGGTACGATGTCCCACTGGGTTCTTCTGTTCAGGCCCACACTCCAACCTTCGTGAACCTTGTAACGGTCAATAGTAAGTTCCAGATTGTTGATTATCTGCTCTACAAAGGGAAGATGATTCCTATAACCCGGCTGTATGGGAAGCAGTAACAATAGCTTCGTCTCGCACCTTGTACAACCTAATCAGCGGTTCAAACTCGATTTCCATGAGGATCAGAAATCCTCCGATTGAGACGATGATACCGTCCTCCCAATCCAGACCCTTCGGAGTGAACAGCCAGAAGTAGATACCAAGAAACAGACCAAGCGACAACTTGAAGATCGTGTCGACAATTGCGAAGATCGGGCTCTCCGCAACCTTGTGTCCAGTAGCCAGAAGCACAATCTGTGCCAAGACGATCGTCTTCAAGACAAAAAAGTAGATTTGATATCCCTTCATTACTTTCTGCAAGGAAACGGATTTAGAGGTGCGTTGTACTTTTCAACAATGGACCTCGGTATCCTCCTCCTGGAACGACATCGACCGATCAGTTTCGTGACAACGCAGCTGTCAAGGGCTGCGGTTGTGTTTGCTGGGATTGTCGTACAGAACATGACAGGATACAGTCATGCGATCGGCGGGGTCTTTGACAGAACTCCGATGACGATCTCGTTCTACACGGATCGTATTTCAATCATGATGGTCGGCAAAATCACAGACGAGCTGTATGAACAAGTCCGTCAACGAACACTCTTTGAAATCAACCGGGCGGTGTTTGAATCAACTCACGCCTAAAAACGAATCCGCGTCCCCCGACGGAAGTTCGGATCACCGACAAAAATGTTCTTCTGCTGCAATCGTTCTAAGCCTGTTGCTCCCGCCCCTACCGTTCCTCTTAACTGTTGCGAGTGGTGTCAGAATGACCTCGACACCTGCGTCTCATACAATGTGAATGCACTCAACATCAACACCAAGAAGCCGCATGTCTACCGCATCGGACAGTGCTGCGTTGACTCTGGTGAGCTGACCAATTACGTCTCCGACTTCAATGTGGAGTGGGGTTGTGATTGCGAGGCATATCTCGAACCTCATCTGACTCACTGGAATGTTACCCAGATGTTCAACGAGGCAAAAGCCCGTCATTACGACAGTGATGCCGAGGGAGCCCGCGACATGTTCCGCTCAGCCTGGCGAACGTATAAGAAGCTGACCGCCGAGGAGCAGAAGCTTGTGGAGAAGTAACTGTTTCCCGAAAAACGAATCCAACACCCTAATTTATTTTTCCATTACAAATGCAGCCCCTTACTCGCACCCAACTTCAAAATGCCTCGGCAGACTATGTACTCGAAAAGGAGAGGGCTGCGATCCGTCAACAGGAAGTCGCAGGTCAACTCTGGGCAGAAGGTGTCTACAAGAAGGTTCGCGAGTTTGCTCGCGAGGGAAACCGTCTGCTTGAAATTGAGTGCCCTTCAAACGTAACCAGGATCGGATTCTCATATGGACTCTGTCTGATGAAGCAATGGTTTCCCGACTCTGATGTCACCACGGTCCTTTACGGTGCGTTGAAAGATTCTACGCGGTATGGAGTCCGCATTGATTGGAGTGATAAGCCGGTTGAGCTCGATCGTGAACAACGCAGGTTTGAAAAGGAAACAAACTGGTAAAACGGATAGATAATTCAACAGAAGAATGAAAGTCAAAATGTCAGCCGTTCCTCGCTCTCTCGTCATGACTAAGATGGAATGCTTCTACTGCAATAAGAAGGATACAGGGGCAGCAGAGATCTCTCCTAACTTCGGACTCAAGTATTGCGATGACCACAAGGCTGCTTCCGCCCGCGACTGTCGTGCGTATCTTCACAGTCATAAGATGGCTTCCCTGTTTGACGCATTCAACTACCCGGCAACGAAGGCTTTCATGGATATGGTGGTTGACCAGGTGACCTTTCCGGTCATGCGATCGAGTGGTGAGATTCAAGATGGATGGCGACTGAATGTCGCACCACCCTTTGAGCCGTCGACGTTCATCTGCAACATACAGGGTGTGTGGATGTTACCAGTTGTGAAGTATGGCGATATAGGGATTCGCAAGGATGTGCCGATCATCGACTTCATCAAGGTGGCCAAGTTTCCAGAGGATGTTGTCTACCGAGCCCTCGCTGGACTGGATGCTGGAATCTACCTCAACGATTTCAACGAGGTGGAAATGGTTCTGGGTCACCAGGATCCTCTCGAACTTGGACTATAACAGGTTCCGGAACGGGAGGGGGTGGGGGTTGACGTCGACAAATACAGACAAGTATAAACATACTAAGAAACGCAGCAGCACCTATTACGATAGCACCTGCATCCATTAGTTTTTCAATGTGAGAAAGTGTAAATGGACCTCTACGATTGGAGTTTCCGTGCCATTCTCATTGAAACTCGACATGTCGAACGACATGATCGAATGGCGAAGTTCTACTGGAAACTCCTCGACAGTCGATGCGAGAACTGTCCATACAAACACCGCTACGACCTCGCAGTCAATATGCGATACGCCGCACGACAACGCTTGAAGTACGCACAATGGGTGAATGACCGACAGGGAAACATAAGTGGTTTAGCCGTTGGAGACCGTGAAGGAGTATGTCGCGTTTTCTACTCATCAGAAAGGCAAGAATTCATATTCCGTCGGTAGATCAGGTCTTCGTGGGTCAGGATTGGGAAAATAAGTCAGTCATGACCATCATGTATCATAATAATAAAGTCGAGAGGATTGAGTACCCACTGGCTCAGTGGACAGAGTGTGATAAGGATCGTGTACGCATCGAGAAGTCTATAAAGGCGGTTGGAGACGTGTTGTCTGTGCTTCCAGAGAATGAGTCGAAACTCGCGTGAATTAGTATCCCGAGTAGACAATGGACCAAAACGCAACCGGGGCACTCGGAATCATAGCCTTTTTGATATCCAGCGGAGGGGCGATCTATGCAGCGATCAATCACAAGCGTGTTCGTATGAACTGCTGTGGAAAGAAGGTCGATATGTCAGTGGATGTGGATTCGACGGAACCAACTGCAAAGGTGGCCCCTGAGCCTGAACCGACAGTGTCGGTGAACAACAATTTTTAGTCTTGCCACATTCAAAAAATCTACATAAGTATAAAATGAAGGTATATGTCTATCTTTACGAAAATGGGGAGAAGAGGTCGTTCGAACACCTCTCTGGTAACGAATTAGAGTCACTGGTGAATCATTTGCAAGCTTATGGCACTCTGGAGGACAAAGGCTACGAGTATGGGGTGATTGAAAACTTCACAGGAAAGGAAGAGAATCTCAAGAGATTTACGATTACACCACCAAATTATAGTCAGAGTAATTGGGGTGACGTGGAGGTGGAGTTTCGGACTGACACCGTCGGTGGTCGTAAGAAGTCCCGCAAGAGCAGTAAGAAGACCCGCAGGTATCGTAAGAAGACTCGTGTGAATCGTAAGAAGACTCGTGGGAACCGGTGAAGATTCATTCGCACACATAACAATGTACACCATCGTCTCCTCCATCATGAAGAGATACATGACACAAGATGAAGTGATGGCAGAGTTCACGCAGAAGCTGGCAGATCTCGCCGAACAGGGTTGGGTCCCATACGGAGACATCATGTATTACGTGAATGGAGTCAGTCAGGCGATGATCATGGGCGATCCGGACGTGTCGGATCTTGAACGAGTCTTTTTGCATGGCTCAACTCGTCCACGCATCATGAAGTATTGCATCGGAGGCGAAGGGTTTATGGGGAAGTATGTGGATATTACTCGTGACTAAACGAGACTTTCACGCAACAAACCAATATTTTTAATTGAAATGTCGAGACCGGAACGATGTGGTCAACCTTGGTCAGTAGCGGAAGAACATTCGCTGATGAGCATGCTTGAACAGGGAATGCCAATTGATCGTATTGCAATGGAATTCAAGAGGACTGAGCGGAGCATTCACTTACGTCAATGTACAATTGCCGATGTGCTTATGCAGAAGGGCATTCCAATCGAACAGGCTTCGAAGATTGTCAGGTGTTCCGTGGAGGCGGTTGAGACGTATCTCGCAAAGAAGAACGCTCCAAAGGAGAGCAAAGTGGATACCGAGCTGTCTCTTTTGCGTGAGATTCGCGATCTGTTAAAGTCTGGCAAGAAGATGAGTTGCACACGATGTGGTCGGAACTCTCACTCATCCGATGAGTGTTTCGCAAAGAATCACTTGGATGGGAGGGCGATTGCGTAATTACTTCAACCCCCTCTCCCGTACCTCACGCTTCTGCTTCCGAAGCTCGGCGTTCAGTGCACGTCGAGTAGGATTCCGCAGCACCTTGAACAAATGATGATGTTCCCGCAAATACTCACCTTTTTTCATGCAGATACGAGATGTCTTGCGTCGAGTCTTACCTGCCATTGTTCAACCGCGAGATTACTTCAACGCACGCACCGACAGGATGTACAGGAACAGTGCGTTAACCACGCCCAGGATCAGGGCAGGGGCTGAACGCAGGAGCAGCGTAAGTCCACGCTTGGGGCTGGACGTCATGACATACAGCTCCATGAGAACCACAACTCCGGCTGATAATGCGACCAGCCAGAACAGGATAAAGTAATACGTCTCGATCGTGTTGTTCGACACGCCCTTCGTTAACTCAGTTTCGTTCATTTACTTATCGTGGTGAAGTTTTTCACGCAAGTCCGTATCATGTTTCGGGTTTCCATCGAGGAACGAGTAGACCCGAGCCATTGCCCATTGCTCTTTGCTTAACTTCCGGCTATACGGGGCATTCACTCCCTTCTTGAACGTACCTCGCATTCGCACAGAGGTGGGATTCGTCTTATATGCACCGATTCCGCGGTTGTAGACCTCTTGTAGAATCCCACGTGGCACATGTGAGATCTTCGACAGCTCGGCAACGGAATACCCGTGAACAGCAAGTCGATGTTTACGAAAGAACCGCAGGCGATGGGTGCGTGCCTTCATTACTTACTGTCAACGTTTCACTTTATAGAAGTTTGGGGAGGCGATGACGGCGGGTCTTGCGTCGTTTGCCACCTACCCTCTGACGTTTAGTATCCTGTTGTTCATATTCTTCACGTCCGCGTTTCGGCTGACGCGGCTGATAACAAATCACCGGGGTGAATGGCTGTGTAGAATTATCTTCATTGCCAGCCAGGTTAGTCTTCCAAGGTGGGGGGTATGCTATCTCTTCTGTCGCAAATGCTTTCGCAACGAGTTTCCGTCTCAGAGCAAGCATATCTTTCATACATTTGGCAGCGTTTCCTTCGGGGTTCTTCACCTCTCGTTGAAGTTCCTGCCATTTCGCATTTCCCTCTAATCCTTCCAATGTCCTACGAACAGTTGCTCGTGCCATACCGAGACGGTCTTTTGCCTTAGCAAAATCAACATTATCTTTTATTAGCTTTATTACCTCGTTTGCCCTCCTAATCGTAGTAGAAACGCGAGATTCCAACCAGTTTGTATCTGTCCCAATGCACTTGCTAAGAGATGTGTTAGGAGAACCTGGCGGCTGCGGTGTATTGTATGCCCATTTACTTTTGGAAGTAAGGAGATCCCTGAAGAATTTTCTTATGACAGGTTCGTTAACTTTGAGTCCGTCAAAACTACCCGCTACTCTGATCGGGCATGTTATAAACATAGATTGTCCCTTCGAATAGTTACAATGCCAACAAACCATATCTCCAATTGATCGAAGAATCTTGAATTCAGCATCACTATACTTACCGGCAGAGGAGACGATACGGAATATAATGGCGGCAAAGTTGATGGGAATGAAATGGTCATAGCTTATTGCCGAGTCCTTGACTTTACCACTTCGCATTGAACCACGGTCTCTGAACTTAAATCCGCAAAGTGCACAGCAAGCCTCACCTAACTTTGCGTTCTTAAAATTATCATCGCCGTGAATAATTCTAGCCTGAGTGTCAGCCGGCAGTTCTTCTAAGCGAATTCCAGGTACCAAGAACTTCTTTGCAATTGTTCCCCTCGACCAAACACTGACGGTATCTCCAACGACTTTGTCAATTTTTGCCTCTACATTCTTACTAAACTGACGTCTCTTGGGAGCTTTCGCCCTGAAATTAGCCGCCTGAGCCTGTCTCTTTGCTTCCTGAGCCTGCTGATATTCCTGAGTTGTAACTAGTCTCTGAGGGCGACCATCCCATGAAGTTTTAGACTCTTTAAGTGCCATGAGTGCAGAAGCCGCGGATAAGATATCCTCTGCCACAGCTTCTGCGTCATTCTCTCTCTGTACTGCCGTATCCTCATTCTCCGCTTCGGCTGAATCCGCAGCAGCTAGTGCCAGATTTACAGCCTCATCTTCGTTCTCGTCTTCTTCAAGGATAGGTGCCAGAGGTTCATCATCCAGAGGCTGTTCTCCGAATAACTCTTGTTCAAATGTGCTGAAAACGTCATCTTCTTCATTGTCGATGAAATCGTCCATGTTTACTGCTTCGCCTGCCACAGAAGACGCACTCATTACACTTTCGCTACACAACTTTCACGTCGCCCATGCGAAAAATGTATGAAGGACCTTCTCTGTCACGCAGTCTATGGCGTGTTGTGTGCTACGTTCATTCTCTCTTCGTTTGGGTTTTTTAAGATCATGCTTGATGCATTACCAAGCCATGACGATGTCCTCAATCCTACACTCTGAGTCAGGCATCGCATCGATTGCCTTGTTCGCCTGTTCCAATGCATCTGACTCCACAATCTCATCTGCACCCTCAGGCAACCGGGTCTCGTCCACGAGGATGTTGACGAATCCAGTGCCACACGGTGGCTTCTGACCGAACATGATGTTCGCAGAGACGCCACGCATCGTATCATACTCGGATGACACAGCCGCATCGAACATGGTCTTCGATGTCTCCTCAAAGCTCGACTTCGCAAGAACACCCGTCTCGTTCTTCTTCATTCCGAAGCGGTTCACCGGCACGATGCGTCCTGAATAGGTCATGGTGTCGACAAGAACGCTCAGGTGGTGGTAGTTCACCTTCTCTGTGCTAAATACCTCATTGAACTCATCGAGTAAGCAGGTGCGTGCTGCCTCGATACCGAACACGGCATTGACCTCGTGGATATCGTTCGAGAAGGTGCGGTTTCCATCCACGCCGGGGAACACGAGTAGATCGTGGAGATTTGTGCCCTCTGTATCCAGAACATACTGGTCGCGAGTCACGTAGCCGCCCACCGTATCATCGTAGACCTGCTCGCTCTTGATCGTTCGCATGTGAACGCGTCCGATGCCGTCGACGCCAGAGAGGACCGTGTCAAGGATCTTGTCTTCCAGGAAGCGGATGTGCGTCGGGTTCTTGACAACGTTCGGATCGAAGGTGATGCGAACAATCAGGTTCTTCGCAGAGGTGTCTGACTTCACGCAGCGGAGGATCTGCGAATACTTGCCCGACAGCAGGGTCGTAACCTTCGTCAGATCGAGGATGTTGCGGGCGTGCATCTCGACGTCATTCATCTCGATACGCATGATCCACGGTGAGCCGCACTCTGCTTCGTTTTCGAGACTGAACTGGCGGTAATCTTCCAGAATGCCACGGTCCTCCTCAACTGAGGTTCCGTTGGTCAGAGGGTAGGGATCGTAATAGATGCGGATCGACTTCGTGATGTCACGTAGCTTAGTGCGTTGAATGTTCTTCATCATGGCGATTGCCTCGTTCTGAGAGACAGCCCCAGCAAAGTACGCAGTGTTACCGGGACGCTTCGGGTTCGGTGACGCAGAGAGAAGCTCCTCAATACGCGGCACTCCGGACGTTGCGTTCGCCTTCGCGGTACCAGCAGAGTGGAAGGTGTTGAGTGTAAGCTGTGTCGTAGGCTCACCGATGGACTGTGCGGCCAAGGCACCCACCATCTCACCCGCATGAACCTGAGACTTCAAGTAGCGATAGCGAATGTCAGACATCAGTTCATCGAACATCACCTCCGTGAGACGGTGGACAAGGATGGCCTTCTTCGGTGCGAGGTAGAATCGCAACAGGGCGTGGAACAGACGGTTGTTGGGGAAGTCGTTCATGAACGAGGTGATTCCAGCCACAACATGGGCAGGAGTCAGGTCAGTCTTGGTCGCATAGGGATTCGAATAGGTTGCGAGAAGACGCTTCAAGTTGACCGGTGCGAGAACCTGATCATTCTTCTTGAATCGGAACACCGATCGCACAAGCATCTCGCGATCTGCGAGGATCTCATCGACAAGGTCAGGTGACTCCGCAACCTCTGCCTTCAGGAATGTATTGACTTCTGCGGGAGTCATCGCAAACGTGCGGTACACATCCTCCATGGTCATGGTGCCGAGTTCGAAGGACTGACCCTCGACGGAGATGGAGTCAATGCCGTCCTCACCGTAAGCGAACTGTACAATGCTACCGGTCACATTGCGAACCGTGCCATCGTGCTCAATATGCTGATCCTCCATCGTCTTCATCAGACGACGCTGGATATAGCCGGTGTCCGAGGTCTTGACGGCTGTATCAATCAGACCCTCACGTCCAGCCTGGGCGTGGAAGAAGAACTCTGCGGGGAGCAGACCGTTGACGAATGAGTTCTGAACGAAACCACGGGCCTCCACACCGTCGTCATACCGTGCGAAGTGAGGCAGTGTACGGTCTTGAAGAGTATACTGAACACGCTTACCCTCAATGAGCTGCTGTCCGAGCAGGGCTACCATCTGCGTGATGTTCTGCGGGTTTCCCTTCGATCCAGAATCAACCATCTGAACAATCGCATTGTCCTTCGGCAGACTCTTGATCACCTCATCGCTGATCTTTGCTGCGACAGCCTTCAATGCGGAGGAGATGCGGTCTTCCAGCTCATCTCCGTCGGAGGTGCTGGAAATGTTGACGAACATACCGCCGTGAACATCGGAGAGGATCTTGGACACTGCGGTACGTCCCTCATCCAGCTTCTCAGCCACGAACTGCTGTGTCGCATCGTTCGCAATCAAATCCGCAGTTCCTACCGAGAAGCCAGTGTACAGATTGAACTGCGTGACCACCGACTGGATGTCGTTGATCAGCTGTCCACATCGCTCAGGGCTGAAATCGTTGTAGACCACGTGAATCAGGTTGCTGCACGCAGACTTCTTCATGATACCGGACGTCAGCTGTCCGTTCTCGATTGTCACCGCACCCTTCAACGTGAGCATGGGGAATGCAGTCGAGATCAGCTCGGCACCCGTCCAGTCGCGGTTCTTGCGAGTGAAGCTACGCTTGATTCGGGCGAGGATGTTCATCGCGATCACCTCGGGAACTGCGACATTCGGCTGACTGATGCGGAAGACGCCGGTCATCGTGTCCTGAAACAGCTGGATAATCGGGCTGTTCGTGCGTGGACTGATAATGTTACGCAGCAGACTTGCGAGATACTTCAACTCAGTCGCCGACGCAATGCTCTGAGGCACGTGCATGTTCATCTCATCACCATCAAAGTCAGCGTTGTAGGGGCGGGTGGCTGAAACGTTCAGACGGAACGTCGAATAGGGTAGAACGCGAACACGGTGAGACATCATCGAAGCCTTGTGAAGAGAAGGCTGACGGTTAAAGAGAACCGAGTCACCGTCGATCAGATGGCGGTGAACCACATCGCCCTCACGGAGATCGATCGTGTCAGGACTGACGTAGCGAAGGCTTACCATGCGGTTGTCCAATTTGAGAAACACAGACTTCGCACCAGGATGCTTGTTCGGACCGTTGCGAACGTACGACATCAGACGGTCGCGGTTGTATACGTTCACGATCTCGGGAAACGTCAGGTTCAGTGCGATCTCCTCAGGGACACCCAGCTCATCCAGCTCGATGTTCGCATCCGGAGTAATGACTGAACGGGCAGAGAAGTCAACACGCTTACCCATGAGGTTACCACGCACACGTCCCGTCTTGGCACCGAAACGAGACTTCAACGTTCGTAGAGGACGTCCAGACCTCTGTGCAGCCGGTGCAAGACCCTTGATGTCGTTGTCCACATAGGTGGCAACATCATACTGAACCATCGCCGTATACTTGTCGATCATCTCCGCAGACTCACCCTTGTCGAGCTTGTCGCGAAGACGCTGGTTGTTGCGAAGAATGTCAATCAGCTTGTGGGTCAGGTCGTCCTCCATACGCTGGTTGTCATCCATCACGACGGATGGGCGAACCGTCAGAGGTGGAACAGCAAGAACCGTACAGATCATCCACTCGGGGCGAGAGAACTTGTGATTGAAGCCAAGCTTGTCGCAGTTCGTGTCTGTGATACGCTGAAACGCACGCAGGATCATCTCCACTTGAAGAGGAACAGGAGGCAGCTCCTCTTCATCCTTCTCGGTGAACGGGTGTCCTTCGAGAGTCGCAGCCTTGCCGAGAACGCGAACGATCTTCTTGAAGACAGGTGTCGCACAGGAGAAACAGAGCTTTGTCTTCTTCCAGTTGACAGCTTCGCGGATCTCCTTGAATCGGGCAAGACCAGTCGACGTCGAGTCCTCGATTCCACCTTCCAGCAGAACCTCGGAGCAGTTCAGGCAGATGGTGTTTGCCAGCTTCTCGATCCAGTCGAAGAACTGGTAGAGGTAGACAGGGCGGGCGAGCGTGATGTGACCGAAGTGTCCGGGACAATACTGATTCGTGTGCTTGCAGGTAGGACAGACCTTGCCGTTCTCGATGACACCGAACCGAGAATCAAATACGCCATTTGCAACAGGTTGACCAGACTGATATGTTTTGTCAGTTGTAACCTCCACGACACTCCGTTTGAGAATGTCGTCGGGGTTTGCGATGCCAAATTGAACGCCAGTGATTGTGTCGCCCATTTTACCTCTTATACTGTTCTGTGTAAAGTATTCGTTTTCACTTCCGCACCTTGATCGTTGTGTCCCAGAATTCATCGTCCATGACGATTCGCCGGACAAGCTCCTTGTTGTGGAAGGTGGACATGAACTTCTCGTATTCAAGACCTGTCCGCTGCGAGAACCGACCGATGTCACGAATACGTGCTGTGCGGATATACCGCAGGATGTCGCGACATGTAGTTTCAACTTCGAATGGTTCAGTTCCCTCTGCCTTCTCGATGTCTTTCAAGTCACGCACGGCTTCGACCCAGATATCCATTATAGATACTGGCTAATCTTTATCGGATTGCTGAACGTGTATGTGTTTCCCGAGACGAGAGTTGACGACGTTGTGAGTGCCAACTTCAGTACCCAGACTGAACCACTTACGGTGAAATATGCAGATTGAACACTTGCATAAACAGTCTGGGCCCCACTTGTAATTGTCGAATTGAAGTCATTTATCGAAACATACAAATACGTAGGTATGGTTGTTGTGACTTCGAATATATAGGGAGAAGATCCACTTGCGACAAAGGAAGGCGTTACAGTTGAAGACGTGATTGAGAATGATGTGCCTACACTGCCAGTTGTTCCTGTTGTTCCTAATGGCTGCCATCCAGTGATTCCCGTTGGACCGCTCGGGCCGGTGGGGCCGATGATGCCATACCATCCAGTGTTTCCAGTCGGACCCGTGAATCCGGTCGATCCACTTGGACCGTACGTTCCAGTGAAGCCTGTTGGACCTGTTGGACCTGTTGGACCTGTTGGACCTGTTGTACCCAATGGTGTAAGAATAAATGGAATAATTCGCTGAATTCCAATCGACGTAAAGGTTCCAGGAAAAACCGATGTCCACGTGTTTCCATCTGGACTTGTATACAGACCGGAGCTTGTCAATGTTGTCCACACAGTTCCATTCCATCTGAGTTCGGATGCACTTGGGACCGTTCCTTTAACGAACGCGAAAAGACCCGTTGGAAGAGAAACTGTACCGTTTGTTCCAGTAATCACCCACTTCGAACGATTCCATGCAATGTGCTGAGGCGATGTAAGGTAAGGAATTGGAAGGCGGTTCCACGATGTAATCGCAGAGTTTGTTGTCCAGAACAAAGCGGGTCCATTTGTGTCTGTTCCAACAACAACCCAGATGAACCCGTTCCATGAAACGCTTTGTGCAACATTCGTCACGATTCCTGTATCTATCCATGTTGTTCCATCTGTACTGTAGGAAACGCGGTTTGTAAGTCCGTTTGTTCCTGTTACAACCCAATACGTGCCGTTCCAGATGATCGATGTCATTGCGTTTAGATTCGGTAGCGGTCCCGATGTCGTAAGAACGGACCACGTGATCCCGTTCGTTGACTTACAGATGTTTGTACCGGCAGCAAGCCAGAAGGACCCATTCCATGCAACGCATGTTAGTTGAGAAGCACCGGTAACAGTTGCTGCGGTCCATGACATTCCGTTTGCCGAATACGCGATTCCACTCCCTCCAACCGCTACCCATCGTTCACTGTTCCATGCGATCCCGTTAATCGTCGATAAGGTCGATGTCACCGGTCCAGACCATGTTGCATTGGTAGGGTCTGTCGAGTAATAGATTGATCCGGATAATGTTCCGGCCACTGTCATTGGGGCTGTCAACAAAAGTGTTGATCCATCGTTGCCAGTCGGTCCGGTGAACCCGGAACTTCCAGTTCGCCCTGTGTTACCATAGGGGCCAATAAACCCCGTAGGGCCCGTGAATCCGGTAGGACCATAAAAACCGATAGCCCCTGTTGTCCCAGTCGTTCCCGTGCGTCCAGTATTGCCCATATCACCTGTGAAACCAGTTGGACCGGTTGTTCCTTGCTTACCTGGTCCAGCAACTCCTGTAAACCCGGTCGCCCCAGTTGTTCCAGATGCTGCGGCGAACGCCCCAAATGAACCCGTGATACCGGTTGGTCCAGTGAAACCGGTTGGACCTGTGCCATCTCCTGGGTACAAAACTGGTCCAGCAATTCCCTGAATTCCAATTGGGCCGATCGGGGCAATCGGTCCATACCATCCGGTAAATCCAGTCGGTCCTGTTGTCGAGGTAGGACCCGTTGAACCGGTTCTTCCTATCACACCAGTCGGTCCAGCGTAGCCAGTCGGTCCAGTGTAGCCAGATGTGCCAGTGAATCCACTTGCCCCCTGTTTTCCTTGAGGACCTGTGAGCATAAATACAGGACCCGGTGTTCCAGTTGCACCATATAATGAAGTAGGTCCAGTAGGTCCTGTTGCCCCAACACATCCGCGAATCGCGGGGCCAGTAAACCCTGTCGGACCTGTGAGTCCTGTTGGACCTGTGAATCCAGTCACACCCGTTGGACCCGTTAACTGAACTCCCATGAACCCAGTGAACCCAATCGAACCAGTGAATCCAGACCATCCTGTCCATCCTGTTGTACTTGTCGCCCCTGCAGTTGTCGTAATTCCCTCAACTCCCCGAACTCCGGTAAACCCAGTAGGGCCAGTTTGTCCAATACCACCGATATCTCCGGAAGGTCCGGGAACTTGCCGAATGTTGCCTGCAAGTGGGGTAATGGTAGGTCTCAACGAATTCTGTGGCGAATAGGATTGAAACATCCTTATTCCTTATTGATAGTAATAATACAGGGTAAAAATCACACCAGATCCATTTCCAGCTAACGTAACTGTAGGCGTCCAAAACGTGGCACCTTGGACCCATTGAATTCCGATCAGATTGACACTAGCGAATGATGTACCGCTGATTGACCATCCTTGTGTAAACACGTATTGAGAATTCAACGCGAGCGATGTAGATGGTGACCAGGAGGGGACAGTAACAAACCCGCCGCCGGTAATCGTTGCAATATATCCTGTCATTGATGCTGCAATCTTGGTGGTAGGATTGATCGGATTACTTGGCCCAGTCGGACCGGTGAATCCAGTCCAGCCTGTTTTTCCAGATGGACCTTGTGGTCCCTGAACTCCTGCATATCCTGTAGGTCCAGACGGTCCCGTCGATCCAGACGGACCCTGCAGTCCAAACCATCCCTGCCATCCAGTCGGACCAGTTGGGGCAGTGAATCCCGTGAGTCCTGTCCATCCCGTTGGGCCAGGAACACCTGCTTGGCCGGTAGCCCCAGTCGGTCCAGTTGGACCAGTGGGTCCAGTTAGACCTGTGAATCCAGTGAACCCGGTCCACCCGGTTGTTCCAGTCGGACCTGTTACACCAGTGGCTCCCGTAAATCCAGTTGGGCCAGTGAATCCAGTAAACCCGGTAGATCCGGTGAATCCTGTTTGACCCGTGAACCCACTAGGTCCAGTGAATCCAGTTTTACCTTGTTCTCCAATGATACCTGTCGGCCCGGTAAATCCAGTTGCCCCCGTAAATCCGGTTGCAGACGCACCCGTGGGTCCTGTAGGACCCGTTGCCGCAGTTGATCCTCGAGGGCCCTGCTCACCTTGTTGCCCAGGAGGTCCAACTGGACCTTGATATCCGCGAGGGCCTGTAGGACCCGTTGGACCTGTGCTACCAGTTGTACCTGTCATTCCGGGACCTGTCCATCCAGTATATCCAGACGGTCCGGTGAATCCAGTGATTCCTGTAGTTCCAGTCTGCCCAGTGAATCCAGTAAAGCCTGTCGGGCCTGTCGGACCCGTCGGTCCTGTCCACCCTGTGACACCTGTTGGGCCAGATGGTCCAGTGGGTCCAGTATTCACAGTTGAGCCCGGAGGGCCCGTCCACCCAGAAGGTCCTGTAGGGCCTGTCCATTGTCCCGTAGCCCCTGTCCATCCCGTCACTCCAATTCCCGTGGCACCGGTAAATCCTGTAAATCCCGTCCATCCAGTGCCACCCGTAGGTCCAGTAACTCCGGTACTTCCAGTGAAGCCAGTAGGACCAGTGAATCCAGTGTTTCCGGTTGGACCTGTTCGACTCTGATTTCCATCCCTACCCTGCGGACCCTCGGGTCCGGTGTTTCCAGTTAAACCACGTGGGCCCTGCAGACCCTGTGGACCCTGTGGACCCACGGCAATGTTGGGGGCACATGTGACTAACCCTTGTCCTGGAATAAACCTAGACAGCATCTTATCTTTCAAGACCGAAAATTACGATCCCGTAGTTGCCGCTAGCTTTGCTTCAACGTTCGAGAGGCGGGCGGACAGTTCCTTGACGGCCGAAACGAGAGGTCCAATCAAGTCTGAATACGTCATGTGAAGAGTCTTTTCCTCATCAGGGACTTCGTATACAAGTTCGGGAAATATATTTGAAATTTCTTGTGCGATAAATCCGTATTTAACTCGCGATGTAATGTCGTCTTTCATCGTGAACGATACCGGGTTAAGTGGTTGTAATATCGCTAGACCATTCGAAATCGGGGCAAGTATATTCTTCAACCGCCCATCCGAGTTTGATGTAATTGCACCAGTAGCATAAATCGCCCCACTTACATGTAACGTATATGCAGGCACATTACAGTTGATTCCGACTTTACAAGCTCCACCGGCCTTCGATCCGGATAGAACTGTAAGTCGTTCTGCCAATGTCGTGTCATTGGCTTGTACATTTGTACAAATGGAAAAATCCATAGCGTCTTGATATAAACCACTTGCTTGATACGTATTTAACCACGGACCGTATCCATTTCCCATCTCAATGCTACCAACTAGTAGCCTAGACCCTGCCGGATTCGTAGCTGTACCAGTTGGAGTTAATCGAATACGCATTGTTCCAGCAGACCCTGCCGACGACGCATTAACAGTTCCATTGACGTCCAATGTATAACCGGGGTTCGCCTGTCCAATACCCACACGCCCAATGTTATCGATCGACATTCGTAACGTTGGATCGCCACCCGAGCTCGCACCATCGTGTGTATAGAACTTCATCCAGGATTGATAGTTACCTGCATTGTTATTAGATGATTCAATCATCGAGCAGTAATCAAGGTTACCTGCAGAAGGGTTCGGGCCCAAAATAATACGAGCAACGCCTGCATTCGCAGGGTTTCCGTATACATACATATTTGAGGTTTTCGTGTTTCCATTTACGTCCAACGTATAGGCGGGCGATGTAGTTCCGATACCTACATTACCATTATCCATGATTCGCATGCGTTCAACTGTATCGTCGGCACCACCTGTACCCGGCGGTGATGTAAAGAAAGCAAGGTCACCCGATTGAATAGCTTGCTGGGCACTCCCACCATACGTCTGTTTGTTAATATTCACAATCTTGCTCGAAATCTTATCAATCAATGCGTCACGATATCCGGCGAATCGAATCTCATGTCTGGAACGTTCAAGGCCATATGTTGTTGTGTCTGCAGCTGTGCCTACATACTGACGTGGACCAATTCGTATCGCCGTGTTTGAACCTGTATTCACGTCGAATATATATTGAGGACTATTTTGTCCAATACCCATCCGACCAAAATTATCTATACGCATTCGCTCAGCCAGTCCGCCGTCCTGTTGTGTTGATACAACAAACGCACCGTGATAGCCGCCATCTGTGGATACACCCCATATCTTTGCGTATGTCTGATACAGTGCCCCGCCCCCAAAATCGTAACTACGTCCTCCTAATGCGATTGATCCACCGACGTTTGAACCGGTAGCATCTGTCGAGTATACACCAAACACTCCGCCTCCGGCATTGCAAGCGGTTGTCTGTCCGGCAAAGGCAAATGCAATAGAACCTAGGGGGTTATGGTAAAATCCGGTTGACAATGCCCCGTTGACAGGACTTCCGAGACGGGTGATTCCATTCACATCCAACGTATAGTTGGGCGATGTAGTTCCGATACCTACATTTCCAGCCGTAGAAACAATAGAGAATGAAGGCGTCACATCCAGATAGGTAGATGAAGTTGGTCCTGTGGCCCCATACAATGTAGACGAGTTTGTCCACGAATCGCCCGATGCCAATGAAACAGTATAAAATGACCCACCTGTGAACGATAGACAGTTTGCATAAATAAGAAATTGAGTCGTAGTACCTTGAACAATACGGAATGTAGAAGGGCTGGCGGCACTTCCTAATCCAGTGCTATTAATGGCTACTGCCGCCCCGTAAAACGATCCACCACCTGTGCCAGTCTGTGGATTTACACCGTTCGCAGTCGTAACAATAAGCTCGACCTTTGCCAGCTGCGAATTTACCGAGTTATACCCGCCGCCACAGCTCATGGTAATATTCAATCTCTTCCCAGTCTGACCCGATGGATACCATGTTCCCAAAAAGATATATTGGGCTGTACCTTCGGTATTGGGCAGCGAGTACGTAACAGGCTGTATGGCACCGCCCACGAAATACTTCCCAGATACGTTCGCAGATCCGGCTACGTCCAACGTATAGGCGGGCGACCACGTTCCGATTCCTACATTTCCTGGTGAACCATCTTTAACTACAACAGCGTTTTCCCAACTGCGACTGGCTAACGAAGTTCCATTGATATTTGAAACTCCGTTAAACTGAATATACCCATGGCCGGTGACGTCAATAACTTGCTGTATCCGCGTTGACGCAGTTGTCCAGTCCGTTCCATTCACATCACGATTCTCAAACACTCGCAAATAAGAGCTATTGCTGTTGGTGCTAAAGAATTGCATCTTTTTCAGCGTATTTCCGGCAGTCGTGCCCAATGATCCGGTTGTTATGTCCAATGTATACGCAGGTGAATTACAGTTGATACCCACTCCAACAGCTGTCACGCTCATCGTATTGACGTTAGCTGTTCCGGGTGCTGTTGATCCACCCTGCGTAGTGGTGCTATATAACCAAAAGTCGATGGCGTTTTGACTATTGGCCACTGCACCATTGTGTCGAGTTGCGATGTAATGATTATATCCTCCTCCGGAATATTGAAACTCAATCTGAGCCAACGAACCTCCGGTATTGGGATTTCCATTCTGGGCTGCGAATGGTGAAATTGGGGCAATTGCACCCGTATTCGTCAATGTTCCGAGTAATTTCTGAGAACGCGTGGTTCCACCCACGTCCAACGCATAACTGGGCGACGAATTTGCAATACCTATTTTTCCAGCGGTATCCATGTATAACGCGACGTTCGAAGGGCCGGCTGTTCCGTTTCCAGTTACTGCCCCATAGTATAACCCAATTGTGCCATATCCCATCGAAATCCTGCTACTATTGGAGGTACCCGGATTGACCCATGCACCGTTTGAGCCATATGCGTTGTACCCTAAGTGAATCCCCTCGCCCAAAAGCGTAAGGTCTCCATAGAGATATCCAGTAGAAGTTCCGCCTTTAATACCCATAATTGAGTAGCCATTTGTGGTTTGAGGGAAGACGCCTAGTTGGCCAACCGATAGCGATGATGATGTTAGGCCACCGTTGCTCAATGTAACTCCACCGATCTGATTCGATGTTGTCGATGTTGTTGTAATGTTTCCAGTGATTGAAAGCGTTGTTCCGTTGAAGGTTGCATTAGTATTCGCGTTGACGACTGTGGACGACGCACTCGATGTAATTAAATTGCCACCTGTCGCCCAGTTTGCAACCGAGACAATCCCCTGAGGTCCAGTGAAACCGGTTGATCCAGTCGGTCCAGTGGGTCCGGTGAACCCTGTGAACCCAGTGAATCCAGTTGGACCAGTGAATCCAGTAACACCAGTTTGTCCGGTGGGTCCGGTAAAACCAGTGAACCCGGTAAATCCAGTTGGACCGGTGAATCCGGTCACTCCAGTTTGTCCAGTGGGCCCAGTGAAGCCAGTAAAGCCAGTGAATCCGGTAGGACCGGTGAACCCGGTCACTCCAGTTTGTCCCGTGGGTCCAGTGAAGCCTGTGAACCCCGTGAAGCCAGTGCGTCCTGTGAATCCAGTAAATCCAGTTGGACCAGTGATTCCGGTAAAGCCAGTAAAGCCAGTGGGTCCTGTGAACCCCGTTGGTCCAGTTTGTGCAGTGGGTCCGGTAAATCCAGTTCCAGGGGGTCCAGTAAAACCCGTAGGTCCAGTAAACCCCGTAGGTCCAGTGCATCCAGTTGATCCAGTCTGTCCAGTGAAGCCGGTCATACCGGTTGCACCCGTGAATCCGGTTCCAGCTGCTCCGGTCCACCCAGTAGATCCAGTGCATCCAGTGGGTCCAGTGAACCCAGTCCATCCAGTGAATCCGCCAGTCGGTCCCGTGAAGCCGGTAAATCCAGTTGGACCGGTGAAGCCTGTCTGTCCAGTGAATCCGGTACGACCAGTGGGTCCCGTGAATCCAGTGATACCAGTGAATCCAGTTGGTCCAGTGTATCCGGTGCCAGGCGGTCCTGTTGTTCCAGTTGCTCCAGTTCCGCCCGTTGTCCCCGAGGCACCCGTGCTAACTGCCCAACCAGGAATTCCCTGGGGCCCAGTACAACCAGTTGGCCCGGTCGATGCAGTCGGTCCGGTGAATCCAGTTGATCCATTAATGCCTGGATATCCCTGAGGTCCTTGAGGACCATATTGTCCAGGAGGTCCTTGTGACATTTATACTTACATGTAAAAATTGATTTGTTGCCTTACTGCGGCACTCAGATGTCGTCAACATCCACCTCGTCGTCCTCTGCAAAGTCGATTCCGCCATTGTCGACGATCTCTGCACCCGCCTTCACGAAGAGGCGAGGGTCTGCGTCCTTCACAATCGTCCTGTAGCGGGCGATCTGGGATTCGCTGAAAACGGACATGATTCGATGAGTAGCCATGCCCTTCAGCCCCGTGTCTTCGAAGAGAACGACACTGCCGACGTCAATCCAGACGTCCTTCTTTCCACGTCCACGCATGCCTCCGCGAATGGGTGCCTGGATCGTCTTGTCTACATTCCTCTCCTTCCCTTGAATGGTTTCCTTCTCAGTGTAGAAGATCTCCATACGCCCGTCTCCCAGTCGTCGAGTCACTCGACCTACGAAGATTCCGGAGGCTAGTGTGTTGTCGGTCAGCTCATCGAGCATGGTGTCGCAGATCTTGTTGTTCATCTTGGTCTTGTTGGATTCGGAGTTGCATTGCGAGCGGTGGCCAGAGCCTCCAGTCATATTGCGAGGCATTTTGGGTGAGACAGTTCTTACCTGCTGGACAAGAATCCGTTTTTAAAAACGGATTTATTGGGGCCACGGAATTGGTGAGTGTCGTCAAAATGCAGTCTACTATCAACTTCGCACTCTCCAATGCCTTCGCCAAGCTCAACCTCTCGTCAACCCTCGCCGACCGGACCGTCGCCTACCTCTGGCGGGAGCCGGAAACTCCGCCCGTCTTCAACCTCGAGAAGCTCAACCGTCAACAAGTCCAGCGACTGGACGAACTCACTGGAAAGCCAGATGAGTCCAAGCAACTGCAGAAGCAGTTCCTCACCTACGTCAACGAGATGTCGTCGACCAGTTTCAAGCAGAAGTCGCTGCTCGAACACATGCAGAACTGGATCACACCAGAGGATGAAGATGAAGACGTTGTCGACGTCAGCTTCCACCTGCGAGAGTATGCGGTGACTGTAAAGACTCACCGAGTCTACGAGCTGCGAAACAGCGTACATGTATACGTCGGGCAGCTAGGTATGAACGAGTTTCGCGATATGATTATGCCAGAGATTGAGGATTAATCGCAACAGATCACAACCGTCTCAACATCCTTAGGACGATCAAGTAAAAATGGACCCACAGAACTAGGAAGCACGCGGTTGTCGCGGGCATTGACCGCAGCATCCGCAATCACTTTTTCACGTGTGTATGCCGTGTACGCAGCCGCTGTCGCATGATCGACTGATGTGAAGACTTGGTTCACTGTGATCGAGATAGACGTTCGCGAAATTCCAGCAGATGATTGTGCATACACAGTGATAGGAAATGTTCCAGTCTGTACAGATTTTCCGCTAATTGATGCTCGGTAATAATTCGACGTGCCGGTTGGAATGTTTGTTGTCCATTTTAGTCCATTAGGCAACGTTGATGTCAAGAAAAATACAACGTTGGGTCCAGCATCGAAGATGATGGGGGAAATCGGTACATATTGATACCCGAGTAACGAACCAGAAGAGGGTGAAGTAAAAACAGGTCCAGTTGTTGTAATTCCGATCACAAGTGTAGGTGTCGGAGGAGTACTTGGACTGTAAATAGGTGTAGGGAATAAATAGACTGGTGCAATCGGTGATGTAGTTGTTTGCGTCCAGGATTCTGCGTCCAGAATTGTCGATATAAGTGCGTCGTGACGATACACTGAAGTAGAGTTAACAAACACAACCCATGACGTTCCATCCCACTGAATCGGACCGATGGATGTAAATGACGGCAGTCCAACAACATCTGACCAATTGATACCGTTCGACGAATACTTAATAGCGTTTCCGGTCGTATTGCTTCCAATTGAAACCCATCCGATACCAGGACCGGCGACAACGTCATATGCAGCAACTGTGAAATCGTTAGAACAGGGAGACCATGACACACCATCTGACGAATAACACAATGTAGACGTACCCCGAATACCAGCTGCGATAAGAATAGATCCAGAATAGATCTCTGAGACACTTGTTAATATGTTAGACGGAGTCGCTTGGTTTAGCAGAGACGATGAAGTCAAAGGCATGTCAAAATATTGTAGACATGAGTTGTTAACCGACGATGCACAGCCAATTACAAGACGGGTTCCAAAGGTGCGAATCACTGCACCGGTTGCTATAGGAATAACGGTTGCATTAGCGAAGCTGTTTGATGTCCAGTTCGTTGCATCTGGAGATGTATAGACGCGATTGCTTCCGATCGCATACCAGTTTGTGTCTGAACCGTATACAATGCTTACAGTCGGCTGATTAGGCTCGACTGTTACAGGAGTTGAGTTTGAGTACACATTTGATGTCCCGTCTGCAATCACAAATAGATTGCTCGCAGCGTTCCATTGAAAATCAAGAGGGGGATTTGGAGAGGTGTAATTGGACAAAAGTGAATAGGTGATCGAATCAGTTGAGGTATACAGCGAATAAGGGTTTCCTGCTACGACATATCGCGTTACGGTTTGAGTTCCGGTCCCTTGGAGAACAATTTGTGTTGTAGACGTTGTTGTCTCGCCGCCAATGATGTTCGACCCAATAAGTTTGATCGTTGTTAGCGGAGGTAAAACGATCGATGGACTTACGCACGACCCAACTGTTCCGGTGATAGCATTCGAAACACTCGAGTATGATGTAATGACACTTCCGTTTGAATACCTGTAGACTGTGTAAGGAGGTGTTCCTCCAAATGAAATAGCCTGAAACCATCCTGCCGCCGGTTCTCCGAACGAATACACTGTGTTGAATCGGCCATTTGAATCAACCGTGACAGGAATGCCGTTTGAGTCGTAATTTGTTGTGATCGTCGAATAGTACATTGTTTGAGTGCCTGATGTAGAGTATGTCAAGGGCACACCGTTAGAGTCAAGATTGATACGCGAACCTCTCGAATACAGCGAGATTGTCATTCCGTACAGATAATTCGACGACACCAGTTTCGCGACTGAAAGACCGCTCACCGTTGTCGCAGTGAGAGGAATCGGTAAGTTATTAGATGTTCCGGGAACAAGCACGTTGGAGACATTTGGTGCGGTGATACGCATTGTATCGAGAGTTGTCATATAGAGAAGGGTTGTGGGAGACGAGATCGTCGTGTATCCGTTTGTAGCATTGAACGAAAGGTATCCGGATCCTGCTTGTAGAGGAGTTCCTTGAATCAATCCTGCTGCAGAAATATACAATCCGACCGGTAGGTTCACTGATGTATAATAAAGAATCTGTGTCCCACTCTGAGTTGACGTATTGATCTGAATTGGCGTAATTGGGACGTTCTGTGCAAAAATGTAGGATGATACTGAAGGAATGAACGTGAACACATCTGCATTGACAACATACTGAAAGGATGCAGAGCCAGTTGTTCCGCCTGGGCTCGTTACTGAGAATACCAGAGTTATGACAGGCGTGATTGCATCAAGAGTCGGAACCCCACTAAGAGTCATCGTGCTCCCATTAGCAGTAGCTGTAACTCCGGGCGGGAGATTTGTGATCTGGGTTGTCCACGAGCTGAGAGAAACGGTGGGATACGCATCTGATCTGACTGTAAATGTAACAGGAGTGATCGCTTTGCCAACGATGTACGTCTGCGTTGTCGTTACACTTGCAGTGACGCTAAGTACGACCGGGCTTACCTTGATCGTTGTCTGAGTTGTACCTGAAACACCAGATGAGTTTGTTGCAGATAACGTCACGATCGAACCGGTTGAAAGTGAAGTCGGTGTACCTTGAATGTTTGAACCGACGAGCGAAAGCCCACCCGGAAGACCAGTTGCGTTGTATGAAGAAATCGTCGCCGAAGTATTTGAGAATCTCGTCACTGCAGTTAGGGGAATCGGGGTGATCGCGATATTGGAATAAAACTTGTATTCTGAATTGTTTGACGGAGACGTAAACAGAACGGTGGATGTGTAATTGAACACAACAGGAATCGAGGCAGTCAGCGATCCTGTATTTGTCGACGCAAACAATGTAACGGAAATGGATGAAGGAGAAGTGGAGACGAGGTTGCTTGCATTAGGAGTTCCACTGAATACATATGTCCGTCCATTCTGGGCCCCCGACAAGCCAGACGGCAGAAGTCCACTTAACGAAAATGTGACAGATGTTGAAGTAACAGGATAATGGTCATTTGTGATCGTGATCGGGGTGATAGGGATACCAATCGTGATCGGGCCACCAGCAGTTAATGGTGAAAGTGTAAACCTCTCTCCTAACACCTGTAGCGTAATATAGGTTGACACAGTTTGTGACGTATTTGACCCGTAGAATAGGTAGTTACTGCTCGCCGACGTCAATGTCGGTGTCCCAACAATGTTCCACATAGTTCCGGATCCCGTAAACGAGAGTCCGGGAGGTAGGGTAGGTGTGACAAACCCAGCCGTTATCGAAACCGATGGTATCAATGGAATGACAGTTGATTCATTTTGATACATCATGACCGAGTTAGATGCAGTCACGAAGCGACCCGCATTCAGAAAGAGCGTGTACGGAAATGCCCCCAGCGATGATGTAATAGTAAGAGGTTCACCATAAAAGGAACCTGTCGTACGAAATCCGGCTGACGAACTGAATATAACGTTACTCTGCGTAACCGTGCAAAATGGTGTGATAAGAGATGATCCAGATACCGTGAAGTTCGACCCACCTGTAAAGGTGTAGTAGAACGGCTCGTATTTATAAAAGACTGAGCCTGATGGGAGGCTCGGTGACCAGGACATATTACTTACTAGCAGGAACTCCTTTCCTTAACTTACTTCTCTTTGCTTTAACAGGTTCGGGTTCAGGGATCTGGGGTGCCGTAGTCAACTCCGCGAATTTCTGCTGTGCTACTTCCATCTGGAGGTCCCGATACACCATATCCAGTTTCAATCTCAAAAGGTTGGAGTTGTCCTGCATATTCTTCACTGCGAACGTTTCGTGTCGCAGAATACCAGACCATTGGCACGAAGGGAATACGCTTTTCCTTGGGCAGTTCCTTATTCAGTTCGTATTGGGTTTTGAGGAAGTAGCCGAACCCCGTGAGAACAACTGCGAGGACGACGAGGCTGAAGAAGAAGGAGGTTGACTGAACAAGTTCGGAGTTACGGGCGATAAGACTTGCTTCGACGCTCTGCATTGTTCAAACGAAGGAATCCAGACGGCATGAAGAAACGACAAGGTTGTCCGAATCCATGGATCTGTAACACATTCACATACGCTAACTCGAGACGGATGAACGTGAACCGACCGGATCACATCATGCATTTCGCGACGCGACATCTCATGAAGGCAGAGTGTCACGCGTGTGTCTGCGTATCGAAGAAGTGATCCGTCCATTACGCTGATGACTGGAGGCTCTGTGTATACGGGTTACTCTTAAATGCGTCAAGCAGACCCGGCTCAGCCACGCGGTCGATCTGGACGCTCTGTCCAACTGGCTCGTCATACTTAACCGACCCCCTCTGTGCGGCTGTCGGTGCCTGACCACCACGACCCACGAGAGGCGACTCGAAGCTGCGGTAGTTGACGTGCGTCGACTCATCACGGTGAGTCTGAACGGTGTATGCCTCGGGACCCGCCTGAACCGCCATGCCTCCCACCGGTCCACCAGGTGCGGGACGACCCTCAGCCGTCAGCTTGATGAACTGCTGGTAGGGCTCAGTGAACGAGCGAATGTATGACTCGTTACCTCCCGTGCTCTTTCCGAGGGGTCCCATGAACACGCCAGCCGTCTCCGGGCGGTTCTGTGTCTTCATCACGAACTCGGGGTAGATCGACGCAGCCTTCTGTTGACCGATCGTCGTGTTCAAGTGCGGCAGAGAGCCGTCATCGCCCTGAAGAACCTGGAAGCGGTCGGGACGGTTCTTCTTGACAGGGGCTTGAAGACCCATCTCCTTGACAGTGCGGGCACCAGGCACAGGATCCGCATGGTAGGTGAGCTTTGGCTTCGTCGCAATGCGAATCTCATCGGTCGTCTTCGGCAGCTGATACTCACGCGACTCCAGACCCTGGTTAAACCCACCAGACGGCAGGTTCGTGTATCCGTCATTCACACCAGGCCCAACCTGAACACGCTCAATCGGGGCTACGTTCTTCATGGACATGCTCGTGACCATACGCGACTGCTCGAAGTCGGTCTCAACCTGCTTCTTCCACGGGAGTCCGCGACCAGCCTCAGGCTCGAAAAACGCACCCGATTCCTCCTTGCGAAAGAACGTATTCGATCCCATGCCAGTATACTTGTCAAGAATCGACTCATGTCCATCTGAGAAGGTTGTCTGTGTGCGATTCGCCCCGAAGAACGGCACCATGTTTCCATGTCCCGCCGGTGCCTGAACGACAGACAGCTCAGATTCACTGTGAGGAGTATACATCTCCTTACCAACGATCGAGTCGCTTGCAGGACGATCTTTGTTTTTCTTTGGAACTGCCATAGCATATCCGAGGGCCGCCAATCCCATGAGGAGAACGACGTCCATTTGTGTTCTTGTCGGAGTTTATTTAGACAACGGTTGCGAGTTGATATACTTCTCCTGTCGGGCAGACTGATCGGAGTCAAATGGACGAATCGCATGGGCCTGTGGGCGAAACACGAGCCAGTCAAAACGATTGAGTTCCTGTCCAGAAGTAGGTGGAACTACTACAGTCTGCTGACTGTCTTTCTTTTTGAAGAGAGTGAGAAGAGGTTGATCCATTGTTTTCTTCCTAAGAAACAATTGAATGTCGTCGGACGACAGCTTTACGACGATGTGGAACCTTATGTTCCCACCCGAGTTATGGGCCCCACTTGAAGACATCATTGACTCGGTCACACGAACCACAATCTTTTTCATGATTCTGTTGGGTACAGTCTATCTTATTGCGTTGTACGGTGAACTCTCGCATTGGAACCCCCAAACGATGTTCTGGGGCATTGTCATCACGTATATCGTGGTTGCCATCATAATCATCGCAGTTGCGTCGATGTTCAGCCCGTTCAAGTTGTTCGGCGTCGAGGTCTTCAATTCTGCCCCGAATACATGCGTGGGTCAGAAGGGTTCGTTGGAAGGCGGATTGTGTTACAACAATTGTAGGCAGGGATATCACGGTCTGGGAGTCCGTTGCTATGCAGATAGTGTAGGCATCGGTCCTGGAACAGTTGTAGGACTTGAACCGTGTCGTGACGGATATCGTCCAGAAGGATTAGTTTGCAGCAACGTCGGATGGGATAGTTGCAAATACAATACGGTGATCGGCTGTATCGGTGGATTCACCGGTGATTTCTACGGACGCCTGAACAACGGAGGTGTATGTCCAGGACCCCAAGATTTTGGTGGCAATTTCGATGATGAATATAAGAAGTGGAAGAGGTCGAATGATAAGCCGGATCCGGTCATCGACCCACATACGCAAAAGATTGAAACAGCTGCACAGGCGACCACCGCTGGACATAAGACATGCGATGATATCGATATCGTAGGAAATGATAAGCATACTGAGAAGATCGACGGAATGTGCTATAAGAAGTGTCCAGCTGATTACCCACACCACATCCCCGGACTGCCATATCTGTGCTACAAGGGCGGTGACTTATCGTATGACCGCGGAGGAGGTGATGTTCCTGCGATGTTTAGCTTCTTTCAGAAGTATACGTGGCCTTGATTATCGCCAGCGGGGAACGTTTTTATGATCAATACTTCCATTCCATGAATTACCGGGTCCATTGAGCCATACCCAAGGATAGTCATTATTATCAAACATTAAGCCGATAAATCCACCCGGCTTGTTCGCATCGGCTTTAAACAAAGTGCCGCGGTTGTTCCCGTCATCGTACGTTATAACCTGACCGTTGCGAGCAACAGGAAGAACTGCATTCTTACCGTTAGGTCCAGTTGGACCTATTGCACCATTAGTTCCGTTAGTTCCGTTAGGTCCAGTGGGTCCCTGGGGACCAGTGGCTCCTGGTGCCCCAGCAGCTGCTGCTGCCCCATCGGCTCCCCGAGGTCCGGTAGGTCCCCGAGGTCCATCAGGGCCGGGAACGGTGCTTGGCTCTCCATTGATTCCCTGGGCTCCCTGCGGTCCAGTAGGTCCAGGAACTGTACTTGCCGATCCAGGACTTCCACTATCGCCAACAGGTCCCCGAGGACCAGTGGGTCCGAGATCACCCTTTTCACCCATCAGTCCGAACGGTGCATTGACCGACGCAGCTGACGAAGCCATGTTCTGACCGGGCATCACCTCTTCGAATGCACCCGTAGTCGGGTTCGCGAAATTCTCCCGAGTCACGTCCTTCACAAACTGCTGTCCGCGGCTAACAACATCGTTGACCGGTGCACCCGGATTCCCTGACCACACAGTTCGCGAATACGGATCGAGGTTGAAGGATTTCATCATCGCCTTGAACTTCGCCACAGAGTCAGCGAAGATGCTCGGATCCGTTCCAGGGAGAGGTGTGGGGAGCTTGACGTTACCCTGAGGCTTGATTCCGTAGCAGTTGACACCGAACTTGTTCGACGGGTCGAAGTAGCCGCCGTTCACGCCCGGGCGACCACATGCAGTCCTCTTCTTCATGTCAACCTCCTGCTGGAGTGCGTCCCACGTTGACTTCTGCGTAGGATAGAGAGCCATACCTCCAGCTGACCAGCCGTATCCACACCACTCAGCACCGTGATTGTAGGCATCGATAATCTGCTCGAGCGTCGCAAGCTGAGTACCATACGCCCCGCAAACAGCGGCCGCATCATCGTAGGTAAACTGATTGTCGGAGACGTGGAACACCTCGCTTCCAATGAACCCGTTTGTTAGCGAAGTTGTTGCCTCTCCCACCGGTTGCTCTACCTTAGCAGGAACAGTCAGTACAGGTCCGACAGCCCCGATGTCGAGAATCCCGTAGTTCGAGAGAAGGAAGAGAACCATACCCACGACGATCCACAGAACACCCACTGCGAGAATTGACCCAGTGGAGAGGATAACAAAAAATGTTAAGATCAGGGTCATTGCGACCGTAAGTGCGAAGGATATTGGATCCATCTTTGCTTATTCATTGATACGATAATAGAATAGCAATCGCATATTGTCGGAGAGTGGAAAGTGATTCGGACCATGGTTACGGAGGTTCGAGTCGTCGTATTCGACCCAATCCTTTCCGGGCGGCATTCCGCGTCCATATGTCCACCAGTGTCCGCCGTTGAAGCAGACAACTGCTGAGAGGGCGTACTTCTGTCCATTGAGAATCAAGAGAGTCATGTAGGAGGCTGATGTATTTAATGAAGTTGTATGGAAGACGAAGACCTGCGGAAAGGTAGACATGAGGAGCTGTTTCGTGCATCCCTTGTGTTTGCACTTTTCACATGTCCAGTCTGGAATGACGCTAGGTGACACAGCCTGTGCAACACAGTCTGTGAGACTTTGCTTTCGCCCACTCGGCGAGATCGAGAATTCAATGAGTGAATCAATCTTTGTATCCTTGTAATCGCAGGATGAATTCGAACACTTGACAACATTCGCAACCTTGAAGCGACAGAGCTTATCTAGGAACGGTAGTTTGTCACAGAGGAATTCGAGCAGTTCGTGTGAGTCACCGATTCCTTCGCCCGCAGGCATAACTGCTGACCTAACACAGTCATAGAATGGTTTGAGACCTTCTTCGCCTCGACTTGACCAGATTTCTTGTAGTGATACGTCAACGGGAGATGTTTCCAGAGCCGCTTCTGCTGTGTAGCGTGTCTGGACATCGGGAATACGGAAGATTGCTTGAAGAGTTGCATTGACCCAGCAGGAGCCTCGTTGATTACGAAGACCGAAGGACATCTTATTTCTGGAACGCAGAGAAATTGGCTAAGAACGGAACGGGATCCGTTTTCTGAGAATTGTTCGCAAGCGAGTAACTGGTCGATTGGAGGTAGGGATTTGGAACAAGATCCTGGTCTCCAGGAACTCGTGATGTAGGTGCATACTGATTCTCGGGGTTGGAGCCTAACGAATCGAGAGAGGGCAGCATGCTTATGTCACTGCTGTTGAGCTGGTACCCGGAACCATCAGAGCCTGAACTGGATTTGTTCCCAGAACCCGGGCCGTATAGAAAGGGATTCGGGATTGAAGAAGAGGCAGATGCAGAAGCAGCAGACTGACCCTTTCCTCCCCACGATGGGCCTTTCACGCGAAGACTTGACCCCGGAGGGGCTGGCGATGGGCCAGACTTTGGAAAGAAGTCAAAGGCAGTTAAGGAAGCAGTCGGTCCCGAAGGACCATATGTATTTCCAGTCATACTGGATGCCGCAGCCGCACCACTTCCACGCCCAGTTCCAGGCTGACCCGAGAATGGACCCCCGCTTGCGAACACATCACCGGTTGTTGGGCGGCTTGCACCTGAATCCATATCAGGGGATTCGGTGATCGGTGGAGGTAGTGGGCCGGAATAAGTTACCGGAGTAGGTGTGTATGTGCTGCTACTTGATGCGGAGCCTCGAGGTGGCACCGGTTGAGATGCTGCTACGGATTCCTCTGCCCTCCGCCTGATATTTGTTGCAGCAGCAGCGTTTGTAACACATTTGTATGTTCCAAACGGACCGTTCGTCTCGAATACATATCCACTGGGACAGTTGGGGGTTCTTGTGCTTATACACCTTCCATTAACCGGTAAACCCTCTTCACAAAGTGCCCCTACACCAGATGTACCACCGTTACCATCCGACTGCATACAGAATCCGTTCTCGGATGGTTGACCGGACGGACAGACCGTTGGCTGCCCGTAGTCTTTGCGGCACAATTCACCTTGTAGGGTCATCCCAGGTGGGCATTGTGGCTCCTTAGTGAGTGTATCGTCTACTCCCTCTCGAACCGAGAAGGTATATAATAAGACAAGCCCGACCAGGGCAAACAGGATCCACTTCCTCATTGTGTCTACATAACATTTTCGGCACACGCACAGACGGATGCCGGTCGAGGGCCCTTCCAGTTCTTCGATCCGTCATTCCACATACCCGGATTAATCGGGTTCGATTGCGTAACGGGTTCATACTCACCCTCTGCAAATCGAGTTGAAATGGTAGAGTCGGCGGGCGTATAGCCATCTTCTTCGCGTGTGCGAACTTCATCACGACCATCTTTTGGTGCGAGGTTCTCGTCGGATGGTTTGAACATCTGAGTCTTCTCCTCATTCGCAGCTGCTGTGCCAGTCTTGTCGATATGAAACCCGTCCATAATGAGCTTCTTGACGGACGAAGAGTCAACACCCGCAACGGTTCCGGCCGACGATGATAAAAATGTGGTAACCTGTGCTTCGGTCGGCTTGGTGGCAGACGGGACATACACTGTATCGTAGAATGCTGCTAACACTGCGATATAATCAGCGACAACGGCATTCGACGGTGCAACCGCCCCTACACGACTCTCCCACGCCTTACATCCCGAATTGATACATGGACCGGTCGATGGGCACGCACATGGGCGAGTTACGTTCGTGAATTCTGTGTCGGTGAAATGCTCGACCTGCGAGATGAATAGAAGAAGCAATAAAGCCAGGGCAATCAGGACCCACGTCATTGTATTGAGCAAAGATTTGTGAACGACTCTTTGATTGGTTGCGGCTTCTTCTCACGAGTCGCTGCATCTGCGGAATCCTCCTTATACAGACCCTGTTTCACCGCTGCTTCTGATGCCTCAGGACCTTCCCATGTAGCGGACAACGCATCAAACCTTGCTTGCGTCTCTGCATCGCGAGGCTTGAATTCAAGAAACCCGGTCGGAATCGTGTTCTTTCCCGCGTTCGGAGGAACATACACTGCTGGGCGAATCGGAGGACAGCCAAGTGCTTCGGTGTATTCGTTATATTGACCGAGGGTCTCAAACGTTCGCCTCTCGCCAGTCTTAGAAGTTCCGACCCACTTCTTATTCGGCTGCTGTTTCAACTCATCGAGACACGCCATTTTCTAGATGTTGATATAAAATGGGCGACGTAAAGGAAAGCCTCAACCGTCGTCCAGTCTTAGTTTTGTTTTACATGGAGGGCTGCTCGCATTGCGAAGCGAACAAGCCGAAGTGGGATGAGTTCAAGAAGAAGTTCAAGAAGATCCCTGTGGTCGAGATCGAATCTGCGAATGTTCCTCCGGAGGAGAATGTTACTGGGTTTCCGACTATGAAGTACAAGCCGCGTCGTGGTCGTGAGCGTGTGATCTCAGGAGAGCAATCCTCAGCGGCTGAGATCGGTAGGAAACTCGGGGTTACTCACCGTCTCACCCGGCATCGCTCCCGTCGGGCGTTCCACACTACTCGCCGGGGTCTTCGCCATTGATCCCTTCGTCATAACATAGCCCTCATTAAGCAACTTGCCAGAGGCCGCACCCTTTCCTAAGAATGCCAGCAGACCCTCATGATCATCCTCGGGGACAGTGTAGAAGTTACGCTGCGACTGAACCATCTGGAACACATCGGTCGTGTCCATGTAGAGGTTCGACGTCTGTGCAAAGTTCTTATTGATCTGATCGCGAACATTGATATCCGTCGGGTCTGATGCGGGCTTACGGTTCGGGTTTTCGTTAATGTCAATCAGAGTCGGGTTCATAAAAGGGTTCTGCTGCGTAGGCTTCGACGTCTCATCGCCCGAGTACGAAGTCACTGCGGTTCCCATGCGAAACGGCTCGGTGATCTTCTTCGCATTCGGGTAGAGCTGGTGAAGGGCGACCGTGATCGCCATCACGACCGGCACGTAGACAAAATACCTAACCTGCATCGAGCAGAAGAACAGGAGTATACTGAGATACACTGTGAAGCGAACAACAGCATTTAATGATTCATCAACCGTCATACCCGCGGTCGGCACAAAGGCATACCACGTGTCTGGACGAAACAGAATCGTTGGATCGGAAAACCAGAACATCTCTTATCTTCACCTGCGACCTTTTTCACGCTGTTTACGCTGGAGACGTGCCATCATTCGTGCACGACGGGCCTCGGGAGAGTTACCAAGAATCTGCTCTGCTGTGTTGCCAGTTGCGGGACCTTCGCGGGCGATTCCAATCATGTCCTTCATATACTTCCCGAAACTGGACTGAAACTTCGCCTTGAGCATCTCGATCTCGCGAATGAGCTCCGTCTGGTTAATCTTTCCAGTCTTGATTCGATCTTCGAGCATCGTCTTCACCTGCTCCGAGATGTAGCGGACTGCCTGACTACGCTCGGGGTGTTGAAGGGCTTCGAGGATCTCCTCGGGACGCTCGAAATCAATTCCGATGTCTTCCAGCTTGATCGAGGTGGCAATCTCACCGACAATCGAAGCGAGTCGAGTGGTCATCAGGAGCTCGAAGATCTCGGACAGAGATGAGGCAGTCTCCTCCGTCTCGAGTGTCTTCAAAATCTCATCAGTGTCACCGTGAGTTGCGGGAAGCATGTGCTTCATCGCTGCGACGAGCTGCGAGACCTTCTCCTTCGGGTCACCGCGAAAGAAGGAAAAGACCATCGTCATGTGAAGCAGCTTCCAGGCTTCCTCAGTCTTGTCCCAGATCAGGGCAGACTTGATGCCAGGGAAGATCTCAGGTGCATCAAGAGTGAGAAACACACTGTTGTCACGCTGCATGATCTTCATCGCGTGAGGGGTAAGCACGTCTGTCAGATGAGTGTAGAGTTCATCCGACGCACGCGGAAATTCCTTATCCGGATGCTTGTCTTTGAAGTATTTGAGTAGGGCACGGAGATGATCCATTGTTGTTAGACGGCACTCTTATTTCCGCCACGAGACGCAAACGTCTTGCGATCCGTCTCCGTGAGGCAGATACAGCCGGTGTCGGAGGAGAAAGGAGAAGGGCAGCAGTCAGCACCGACCTTGTTCTGCATGAACTGACCAATGGCGTTGTCATCGGCAACATCGTACGGCAGCTCGGGGACGGGCTTCGCCTCGCTTCCGAGGATCGGCGACGTGCCATTGTAAGGGGCGATGTTGCCACTCTGGACAGTGTCGAGGGGAGCCATGTTGTCCTTCGGGAGCTCGAACGTCTCCTTACCACCACTCATGTCTGTGAATCGGATAAACAGCCCCACGAGGGCAGCGGCTAAGAAAAAGGCTAAAATGACCGGTGTTCGCTGCATTACTTGAAAGCCTAGAAAAAACGGATTCCGTGGCGGAGAGAGAGTTTCAGTTCAATGGAGACCCTCAGCCTTGTCGAGCTCAAGAAGATCGCGAAGGAGCGGCGTATCAAGCAGTATTACATTCTCAAACGTGTTCAGTTGATCCAGATTCTTTCAATGAAGGAACTGCCTAAGTCATTTATCATCGAGAAGATGACAATCACCGAACTCCGAGACGAAGCGAAACGTCGTGGCATCCGCGGATTCTGGACACTCCGAAGGGAGCAATTGGTCGCTATCCTGTTTCCGCCTGATAATTTGTCTGACGACATGAATAAAGTATGAAGCTCTCCTCTCAAAAAGTGGTTCGCCTCGGAATGGTCCTCGTGGGTGTGGTTGTCGTATATTCCCTTTTTTCATCGTATTCCTCTGCGAAGGGTGCGGTCGTGGACAAGGCAGAGGAGCTCGGTGGCTCGGGAGGCATGGCTCCTCTGAGTGGCCAGGGCCCGTACTCGGTTGGCACGTCGTCGCTGGGCGGCAATGCCCTCGCTGTCGATGATATCCAGGGTCGCACGCCGGCGTCGCAGCAGACGTACACCCAGAACGTCCTGTCGTCGAGCGAGCTGCTCCCGAAGGGCGAGATCGGTGCCTCGTGGGCGGCGGTGAACCCGGTTGGCAAGAGCGACCTCGATGGCCAGAACTTCCTCCAGGCGGGTTACCACGCGAACATCAACATCATCGGTATCTCGCAGACGAACCGGAACCCGACGTATGATATCCGTTCGGAGCAGCCCAACCCGCAGTCGAAGGTTGGTCCCTTCCTCCAGACGACGATCGACCCGGACCCTTTCCGTGCGAACCGAGCCCTCGATGGTCTCTCTGGTTAAACTTCCCAGTGATACATAATGTTGTCGGTTGCCGCGGCTGTCGTCGGTGTCGCGATTGTTTCTCAATTCATGGGACCCACCAATACAGTTCGGATGATGGGTCCAGACGGTCACGAATATGACATTCAGAATCTACCGGATAAGGAGAACGCTGTCAAGCTGATGGCAAAGATCAGGGCGAACCTCACCAAGTTACGCGATTACTACGCAGCAGAACCCGCATTGATGAACGACCCACCCGTCTCACGGTTTGTTGCCCGCTTTCAACCCGACGTCTTCTCCGAGAATGATATTCAGTCGGGCGACACATCGTATTCAGAGAACAAGGGACAGCGAATCGTTGTCTGCCTTCGCGACAAGACGAAGCCACCGTACCCGCTTGTCGAAATCAACACAGTCATGTTTGTGATGCTCCACGAGATGTCACACTTAATGACTGAGACGATTGGTCACACACCCGAATTCTGGGAGAACTTCCGTCGCATCCTTCACGATGCAGTCAAGATCGGAATCTATACACCTGTCAACTATTCACGTCAGCCGACGCCCTATTGCGGCATGACGATTACGGATTCACCCCTCTAAGGAAAACCTACTCTACTCATAATGAAGACGGTCCCCGTCGCAGCAACAGGATCTTCCATATCATTCTTTGAGGATGATACCCTAGAAACTGTCAGACAGCATATTGCTGTCGTCACAAACAGCCACCCTGATCGGCTGTTCATCGAAGTGCAAGTTCAGTTACCCGAAGAACATTACGAAGACCCTCGCCACTGGGACGCATTGTTTCTTCGCTTGTCTCTTGACGGAGTGCGTCTCGATCTCGATCTCTTCAAGTCATATGTCGAGACACTTCGCGTTGGAACAGGTGTGAAGGAGCGGGTATGGTCACGCGAAGACTGGAACTCAAAGCCCGAAGCCTTGAAAGATCTGTACAACCCGGGGGCAGGATTCTCGGAATGGCGAGTCTTCGGTGTTCCCGGCGAGAAGGCCTTCTGTCTTCCTCTCCCTCCGAAGGATTTGAATCTTCAGTCTTCTCGCATTCCAATTGGTAACCTCCAGCTACTGTTCGAGACTCTGTATGATGACGTGGTGTCGTTCCGTGCGACCGAGATCAAGGAAGCGTCTCAACTTGTCCGTCGTGTCTACTTTCCCATGTTCACAGATACAACTCCTAACCGTCTGACTGAGTCAGCGATTCGCTCATTGCGATCGAATGCTGATCAGCTGACGAAGCTTCTCGCACTCGATGTTCCTGAACCGAAGCACCCTGCCATCTTGCGTGCGAAATGGTATGTGCCTCTCGTGGAGACAGAGTTTACTGCACCGAGGGCGAGGTTCGAACAGATCTTCTATGGAATGACTCTCTCGAAGAAGACTCCGTACGTGGGCTTTTTCACTTCGAAGCAGGAGAAGATCCGTCACAAGTTCTATGTCGTGGATCCGTCGAACAAGGTTCCGTCCGTAGATGTTGCGACATGGAAAGCGTGGACAAGCACAACTCTTCCTCAACGTCGTCTGCCCACTCTTCTCTTCTATCGCGGAACCTCTCGCACGTCGTTTGACCGTATCGCAATCACACCTCGTGACATTCAGTTCACAATCGTGCGTGGAAAGGAGACGAAGGAATCATTGGATGACATTCGGCTGAGCTTGTATGACTGGATCAAGACGATGGACGCAGTGACACCGTTCGTTGAGGCAGCTGATCTCGCAGTCACCCGATGGGAATTACAGGACCTGTCGGTTCTCGGCACTTTTGCGAAGGAGATCAAGGAGTTCGACATGCGAAGGTTTCAGTGCATTCAGACGATCTTCAGTTCGCAAGATGATGCATTCCGGCTCCTTCGTGCAGATCGTCTTGCAGAGAACTTCACACCTCTTGAGATTCAAGCGTTTCAAGCCCTCCAAGATGCAGAGACCCCTTCGATCGAAACATTGACCACTATCGGAATGACCCCGGACGATGCAGAAGGACTGTTTACAAAGTTTGCAAACCTAGGCGATGACCTAGACCTCGAACGTGTGTTGCGTGGATTCCCTACCATTCGCTTCTCAAACAAGGAAGTCATTCTCTCTGCGATCACCGATGTAGAACGGGCAGTTAAGTATGCGAGTATTTTGCGTCACGTGTTGACATCGGATGATTCGGCTGTTGAAGCTGTGTGCCCGAAGAGGATGGAAGCCGTTGAAGCAACCGCAGTTGTGCCGCAGGTCACAGTGTATTCGGGCGAGTTTCAAGTGGACGACGACTTCCTGGCTGATCTGGGATTAGGTGATGAAACTGCTGCCCCCGCACCGGAACCGGTCGAGCAGGTTCAGGAAACGAAGAAGCGTGTACGTGTATCAGACAAGTCAAAGTCAACCTACAACTACTTCAACAAGCGTCTACAAGAGTTTGATCCAGAGACATTCGATAGCACCATCTACCCCAGCAAGTGCGACAAGAATAAGCAGGTTGTTGTTCTGACACCTGAAGATGAGACGCGTATCCCATCGGAATACAATCCACGCAACTACGGTCGCATTCTCCCCGAGAAGAAGCAGAAGCGAGATGAGTCACTGATCATGGAACTCGAAAACCCAGCAGGTATCGCGGTCTGCCCGCAGTATTGGTGCATCAAGGATCAGATTCCTCTGCGTGAAATACAGCTCGTTGACGGTGCGTGTCCGGTCTGTGGCGGCAAGGTTCGCTCAGGTAAGGATGAGGATATCTCTGAGTTTTCCGTCATCAAGCGTGATCAGGAGTCAGTATTCCCGGGGTACATTCGAACAATCAAGGACAAGCGTATTCCGTGCTGCTACAAGGAGGAGCGGTCAGAGGTTCTCGTTCCAAAGGATGAGAAGTCGGATGACTCGTATGTGTTGAGTTCAGCGAAGACGCCTTCGATGCGAATGGGGTTTCTCAACGATAAGGTTGCAGCCTCTCTTCGCATTCCGATTAAGTATGACGCATCTGTGAAGAAGAGCCGTCTTGATGCGGGTAAGGCGGACTTCTTCCGCGTGGGACTCGGGCGTCCGTCAAAGACGTTACCTCATTTCCTCGGAGATGCGAAGACTGTTCCTGAACCGAAAGACGCACGCAAGAATGTGCTGCTCTGTTCGTTTGCTCGCACATGGACGGAGATGGGCGAAGGTGAGACGCAGCTCGATCGTATCGTCTCTGGAATTCAGACTGCATACACAGAAGGGCGACTGAGTGTGCTTGATGAAGTTGAATACACGACTTCTGTTCTCGGATGCAAGGTTGTTCGCGTGGACACATCGTCGAACTCTGTCACTTGCGGATTCTGGTCAGATACTGCATATCCTCGTGAGCGAACGATTGTGCTAGTCGATCAGGACATCTTAGCCCATGTCGCCCGCACAACTGAAAAGACCAGGGGATTCGGAAAGTACACCTACTCTGTCAACCTACGCGAAGCACCGTTCCCGAAACAGATTCTGTCGACGGTTACATCGTTGCAGGCTAAGGCATGTGCGTCTGATCGCCCGCGGTACACCGACGCAATCAACGAACTGCGTAGTAAGGGTCACGACTTCCAGGTCATCATGGATCCATTTGATCGAATTCAGGCGGTGTTTGTACCACAGGTTGTCATTCTGCCGATTCAGCCTGCAACAATGGAGTCATTACCCGGTGTTCATGTTCGCTCGGGATATTCAGACATTAAGGCTGAGGAATTACCCACACGTCAAGCCCTTCGCACGTTCTTAGATGCGACAACTCACAAGGGATTCAAGTGGGTGGAAGACCTGAAAGATTCAACAGGTCGCTTCGTAGAGTCATTGCTCGCATCCGAATTCCGTGCCCCGTTTCAACCGGAAGAGTCTACGCCAGGTGATCCGAAGGAGGTTCTGTCCACAATGTCGCGTCATCCAGAGGCACTTCTGACAAATGGCGGACCGAATAAGGAAGATGAACTCACTGCGGATTCGATCTCGTATGCAGCGGAGGTGTTTGACTTTATGCTCTTCACTCTCTCAAAGGACATTCAAAAAGAGGAACATGCAACTCTTCGTGAAGCGATTGCGACTCGTGGAAAGACGCTTTACAAACAGCTCGATGCCTGGCTCAAAAAGGAAGCCCACTGGGATGCCACTCAGGGTCCACGTGCATTCGTGAACAAAGTGCGGACACCCTGCGGACAGTTTCAACAAAAGGACGCATGTAATACGTCATCCTTGTGTGGATGGAAAGCTGGGAAATGTAAAATTAAGGTCGACTCTTCGGTCGACCGGGGTTTGGTTCTTCGTCGATTGACAAAGACACTGACTGAGAACGATAAGCAGCGTGCATTGGTATTAGATGAGCGTCTGTCGCCCTTTTTTAGCACGGTGCTTTATATGGAGATGCCGCATGAGTTGATTACAACATCTGTTTAGCGGCGACGCCTGTGAGGAGCCCTAGCGGCGACGAGTGGAGCGGGTCTTGCGACCACGACGGCGAGTACCGCCGGTCTTCTTCTCCTTTCTCTTGCGGTGATGAGTCAACCCCTCACTACGGACCGCCCGTTCAAGACCAAAGTTTTTAACAGAAAGGCGAGTCCCCTTTACTGCAGCTGCCCAGTTTCGCGGAGCGTTCTTGCCGTAGTCATTATATTTCTTCGCATACGGATTGTCAGACATTTATCTTTCACTCACAAAAAACATTTACGCCTTCGGCTTGATGAAGTGGACCTTCAGGAACGACTGGAGGTTCAGGTACGTCACCTCATCCTTGTCCGACACACGGAGCAGCTTCGCCAGGGCCGAGTTCGGGAGGATGCGACGCTTGAACGCCGGGTCGAAGCAGCTGTGCTCCTTCACGTAGTTCGAGATGAACTTCGTGACCTCCGTCTGCGAACGCTTCTCTCCCGACTTGAGGCCCATGAAGTGGCAGAGCTCATCCGTCAGGGGACGCTGCACGAGGAAGGCGTTGTTGGCACGGCGGGCCTCCCACGTCTTACGCTCCTCCGGGGTCATGTCCTCCGGGCTCTTCTTCTTCTTCTTCTTGATCTCACGGGCCTCACGCTTCGTCGCCTTGATGGCGTCCGAAACACTCTTCGTGGCCTCGCGGACACGGGTCGTCAGCTCCGTCGACAGGGCCTTGAGCTTCTCCGCCAGGCTGGCGAGGATGACATCGGAGCTCTCCGACGACTCAACGACGGCCGGGGCAGACGGCGTCTCAACCGTCGGGACGGTCACAACCGCCTTGGAGGGCACGGCGGCCTTGGGGGCCTTCGCGGCCTTCGCAGCCTTGACAGGCTTGGGGGTCTCGGCGACCGGGGCAGGGGCAGCAGGGGCGACGGGGGCAGACTTCTTCGCAGGCATCTTTGACTTAACAGGAGTAGAAGAAGACGACATTTCTAACGCACTGGTATACTCTTACCACCGGCGGTCATGTAAACCGTTTCGTTTCAAAAAGTCGGCGTAGGACGTTTTGTGTAGGACAACAAACGCACCTTCGCACCCAAGTAATACCTGCGATAGGCTACGACGGGGTCTTTGTCTTTGAATTCGTCTGGCATGGCGAGTCGGGGTAGAGTCCAGCCGACGTCGACGAGTTGGATTGGGGAATTCGCAGCCAGCCACCTGAGATGAGGCTCTGTCTTATGGACCTTTCCATAGCGATAGGTATACTCTTCGCAGAGTGCCATACCGAGGGCACAGAGCCACCGGTAGTTGACAAGTGATTCGCGGACCCATCGTGCAGATGGATGGTTTGGGTGTGTCTTACGATATGCCCCTTCGGGCAGTGGTGATTCGTACACCCAGTGGGCAGTGTATAAGAGTTGTGCAGTTTCGAGAATCATCTTCACGACATGTTTATCGCAGTGAAGGCTAGCCGCTTCGGTCGGGTTGAGAGAAAGGAAGAAGATATTCATCCTGCCACCCATTCCATACCCCCGCACGAATCCATTTTACCTGTGCATATAACAATGTATGCAAAAACACTCCTCGTTGCCCTTTTCCTCGCCATCGTGATCTATACGCTGACCCGTCCTCATGAGGGAATGTGTGCAGCCAGTGCGAAGCTTACGGCTGTCGCAATCGAGAAGGCATGTGCCGATCAGAATGGTGTATATGATGCCGCCACGAACACGTGCAACTGCCCGAACGGCACAGCTTAACAGCGATACAATGCAGATAACAGTAAAAACACATAGTCATACGATCGAGAATCTGTCATCATAATCGTCAACAAGTTCAGTGAATAAATCATTGAGGTTGTAGAGGATGCAACATAGGTAAGACCTCGGTCAATAATTCCCAACATCCGCTTGTTCGGTCTCGGCATTGCACTGATGTCTTCGGACAGAAAGCGAAGGGCGATCTTCAAGTTTGCGGACGAGAGATTCGCGAACTGCTCGGGATGGGCATCTTCGAATCCATATCCGCGAAAGATCTGTGACAACACAGTCCATCTGCGAACGATGTTCTCTTTCAGATCACGTGGTGGGGGTGGAACCGAAATTCGCCATCGTCGTCGATACAGGTGAAGTTTTCGCAGTCGTCCCAGTGCTTCATGAGATATCGCCGTCTTTGTATAGGGATTTGTCGGAGTCACGGAACGAGTGAACCATTCCCACGCAGTTGCAAAGTCAAACCACCAGATACGTCCACCTTCTTCGATTCCGAAGTACTCGTATGGATACTGCCGGTCCTTCGATTCAAGTGTGACAAGTTCCTCGTCGTTCACACAATTTCCACGTCGAAGAACGCCAGGTCCAGATAACGCCAGAACCGATCGAACCCTCCATCCGCGGTACAGGGCTTGAACCTTCGGAAGGCGACTCAGTCGTTGCTGGTGAACGTCTGTCCATAACTGACATGACTTAGCCCTGACGTGTTTTCCACACAGAGTATGTCCCATCAGTGCTTTGAGTGAACATCGATCTGTCGATGTCTTGTTCCTGACAGATGCACACTGCATTGCCTTTATCTTCTGAACAATCTTGAAAACTGGAAACCTACGCGGAAAACGAATTCCGTGCCACCGAGGGTATTGGATCTCACAACAGACAAAATGGCCACCACTGCAATCATCCCTTCTGAGAACCTCGACATCAACCGCATCACCATCGGCGAGATCCGTGCAAACAAGGCTGGAGGCAAGACCGTTCCGATCAAGTACAACAATGTCCCGCTTCAGGTTCGCATTCCGCGAATCAGCTACCCCGCAGGTCTTGTCGTTCGCGAGGACGATAAGACGGGTCAGCGTAACTACTCACTCCTGGCTTCGCTGAAGGGTTGCGATCCGTATGCGAAGGAGCGTAGCACTGACGGCTCGGAGGTTGGCCTCTTCTACAACTTCCTACTCGACCTCTCCGAGAAGGTCATCCACTCTGCCACGGCGAACAGCGGTCGCTGGTTCGGTAAGTCTCGCTCCGAGTCGACGATCCGCGACACCTGCAAGCCTCTGCTCACGCCGAGTGTGGAGAAGGTCAATGGCGAGTGGGTACCGAACGGCAAGTATCCTCCGTCCCTCCGCATGAAGATCTCGATCTGGGATGGCCAGGTCGGGATGGACGCGGTTGATGAGAAGGGGAACACGATCGAGCTCACGCCCGACAACCTCGAACAGGTCTTCCCGAAGCGTTTCGAGGGACGCATGGTCATCACGCCGTCCATCTACGTGACCGGCACTGGCTGCGGTGTGACGTGGCGTGTCGTTCTCGCGAAGGTCTTCCCGCCCCAGCGGGTGGGTGCCAAGGCAGCGTTCGCTGACATCAAGGAGCCTGAGGAGGACGAGGAGGACCGCCCCGCGAAGCTTGATATCGCTACTGAGGATGCGTTTCCGGAGGAGACGAATGAGGAGACTCGTCCACCGACTCCACCGGCTGCACCGGCACCATCTGCACCTCCGGCTGTGAAGAAGGGTCGGAAGGCGACTGCGGTTGCGTAATCGACCAAACACTAGACCCTGTGGGGGGAGTATACACAACCATACGTTCATCAATAAACCAAACTTTTTCCTTTTCAGGAAAGTCTAGCGTTGACTCGGTGGAACATGCGGACTTTGTGAAGGACTTTGTCTTACACTTCGCACACGAGTAGACCTTCGGCTTTGCGATCAATGTATCAACTGTCACAACACGCGTCGATCCACGCAAGCAACGTTCAGCGACAGCGGCAGGCGTTGTCCAACCCTCTGCGAGACACTGTTCGTAGACATGACTCGGGACCTTACTCCAAAAGCTCTCGCCTTCGACCCACCCGTCCTCTTGTAGAAGGGTGCTGAACGGGTTCTCCTTGTACCACAGAAGGGCGACATCACTCGGGTCATCGAGCTTGTGTTCAGACAATCCAACTCGATCAAGACTATCGGGATCATAGAGCCAGTAGACATTCGCATGAGTGTAGTTCGGATCACGGGCACCGCGATAAACCTGTCGATCCTCCATCGTCCACAAGTCAGACACGATGTTGATGTCGTTTTCGGTGATGTCTGTGCCTACCTCATAGACAATCGAACGATCAATTGTTGAGAACATTGTTACCCCACCAGACTAATCGAACGTAACCTTAACGAGAACATCGTGCATTCGAACGGACTTCGTAGCCGACCGACTCAACTCGTGACGCTTACGACGCTCGCCCTCCTTCGGCTGAATGACCTGCGAACACTCCTCCATGTCAGCATGGACATCGTCATAATTCGCATCAAGGTAATCAAGGATCTCATCCTGGATCACCCACTCGAAGAAGTTCAGCTGACCCACGGTGGTGTCAAGACCACGGAACTGGATCCGTTTCCACCGGCAGAAGGGATCGAACATCTTTTTGTTATACGCTTTGAGATGTGACTTGTAGACCAGATACACAATAACGTGATGATTTGCCTTCGTCATGAAGGATACATTGTACTTCTTCGAGTAGTTGGTCACAAACCAGTCCAGAAGACGCAGACTGAGGCGTGATTTACCTGTAAGAATGTCTTCGATACGCTGGAAATTTTCAGGCTTTGAGTAGAATCCTTCGAGTCTGTGGAGAACCCACTGCTCCTTACTTTGAATCGTCTCCATACTGATTCTGTATTTCAGAGCTGAAAATGAGTTTTCAAAGGATACGTATATAGAACGCAACTGAATGGATGCAGTAGTCTTTGAATGGCTTCGGGATCCACCTTACACTCGCCCTAAGAAACGACTCAAGCCCCTCATCATGCTGCTTACACTCATTGGACCTGTGAGCTATACACAGGCTAGACGCACAGTGTTCGCAGCGTTTGAGACAGCCATGAAAGGCGAACTTGGACATATTTGGATGCGTGACCGTTGTGTGAGAAGAACCATCCGTATCTATGGGGAGAATGATCAACGCACAACTCAGTGGCATACAAAGCGAGGCGAGATGATCACTGGTTCCGAGGTCCACAAGGTCTTCGCTGGCGGTGAGGCACGTAGGTCTCTGATCGTGGGCAAGTTGGAGAAGCCACAGTCAAGTGGTCCGTCGGCCGGTGCATTGGTGTGGGGAACCCGATTTGAGCCGATTGCGAAGGGTATCTTTGAGGAAGAGACGAACTGTTCCATTGTAGACGTATCATGTGTTCAGCACCCGGTCTATTCCTTTCTGGGTGCTTCGCCGGACGGGATCATCTTTCCGAAGGATGACAACATTCGCCGTCGTGGACGACTGGTTGAGTTCAAATGCCCGATCTCGCGACCGGAGACAGCTGGTATTCCAGAGGATTATGTTCATCAGATGCAGATGCAGATGGAATGTACTGGAATCGACGAGTGCGAGTACGTAGAGTTTCGCTTCAAGAAGGTGTTCTCCTCCGAATGGGTTCGGTCTACAGTAATGAAGGGAGTCTTCGCAGTCTTTGATGACGACACGGTGAAGTACAAGCCGCAGACGAGTGAGTTCGACACATGGCGTGCAGAGATCGAGAGCAAGGATCCGCAATACGTCTTCTGGATTCTGGCTTCGACGAAGAAGGCGTTTCTGCCGAAGGATCCGAACTGGCTACCTACACATCTCCCCGCACTTCAAGCAGCATGGGACGAGGTCCTTCTTCATCGGGCAGCTGGCACTCTGCCACCTCCACCGCCTTCAAAGGTTATGACACTGGACATTTGATGACACCTGGAAAATAATAGCCATCAGTTGAGATTCCGCGGTCCGCATACCAACGGTCTGGCATGACAATTTTTCGATTCGGATTGAGAAATGCCCCCCACCAACTGAAGCTTGAGTTCGCACAGATACCTCCCGCACATTGACTCATGAGAAACAAGGTATCAAGTTCAGGCTCCATGATGATGGTGATCTTGATCCCTTCGAGGAAGGGGCGTGAGAGTGCATATCCGAGGTCATTTGTAACAACGTAGAAATGGGCCCCTGGAAAGTGAGCAATCGCCCTCTTGTAATACTCATCAAGTCCAATGTCATGAAGCCAACTGCCTACGTAATCTCCTCCGCGAATGTGGAGGAACACTGCGTCGTAGACACCGGGATATTTTTTGACGATATCCATCGGAAACTGTAACTTCTGAACAAAGTCCTCATCCACATAGCGATAGTCTTGGAAGTATCCATCCATCTCTGGATTGACGTGAAACCGTAGGAGGTTCGACCAGTTTGTGTACGACATCGTGGGTTCTGGAATACGGGTTGTTGGACGCACCGTTGAATAGAGATGGCTGAACGATTGAAAGATTGTATCAAAGTAGGATTCCTTCGAATGAGGCGAAGGGTTCTCTATCGTTTGGATGTACGGGATTCTCCTAGTCCTCTTAGCTACATGCATAAGGGCGGCCATCTTAAACAGTTGATTGCCAAGGCCTCCAACCAAACCAACTGTCAGTGCCGGCATTATTACTTTCATGCGGTAAACAGCTTTCTCATAAATGAGCGTGACGTTTGTCACCGCCTTCCTCAACTTACACGAAGACCGACCAGCCGACAAGTCTGATGAGAGGCGAATCGACTTATTCAAACAGCTTGAGGCAACCGGGATTCGGCTTCACGTCTTTGTCAGTCCAGAACACCTAGGGAAATTCACGGTACGCAATGGAGTGATTGAGCAGATCTCGCTTGATCAACTCGATACGTACAAGGTAGCCCCACCGGGTCTGCCAGATGTGCGGAATGTTCCTCACGATACGCGGAACTTTCTCATTCTCATGAATTCGAAAGCAGAACTCGTCGCCAGGGCAATTGAGGTGGGAAACACAACGCATTATGCATGGATTGACTTCAACGTCTGTCATGTATTCAGAGACCCGAACACTGTGAACACGTTGGTTGACCTTTCGACCCATCGCTTTCCCGAGACATGTTTGTATTTCCCCGGCTGCACTGGAAAGGGGTCCTATGGATTCTCAGCGGTGAACTGGCGTTTCTGCGGTGGATTCTTCTTAGGCGATAAACAGTCTCTTCTCGACTTTTATGACCTCTACAAGAGGAAGTTCCCTCGTCTCCCCGTTCTGACCTGGGAAGTGAACGTATGGGCTTATTTAGAATCGTGCGGATGGTCTCCGACATGGTTCTCTGCAAATCATGATGATTCCATCATTCGCGTACCTCGTTCGGGTGTCGTATATGTTCCATCGGATCTGCGGGCCCCATGGGATGGACAGTATAGCAGCTGTAAGCGTGATAATGCAATCTGCAAGTTCGTAGACAAGTGTGCAAAAGAGAACAACATATCAGCCCTCTTCTTCTTATCAGATGGGATCATGGGAGATCAGGAATATGATCGAATGATTGCTTCTCTGGGACGAACAACAAATGGCGTTACTCCCGAACGAAAGCTTTCGGAGATTGTGACATCAGCTGTTCCTGGCACTCGACCAGTGATTTGCACGCTTTGCACACGACAGGTAACTCAACCTGTTGTTCTTCTACCTCTGGACGACGATACGTTTGCAAATGGTCTGCCTACGTTTCCCGACGTCGCATGGGAGGATCGCATTCCCAAGCTGGTTTGGCGTGGAGGATCAAGTGGATTCGATCGCCCGTCAATTCGGGCAAAGGCAATCGATCGGCTGGTCTCTCACCCAAACGCAGATGTCCAGTTTGTATACGGTGGATGGCCAGAGAATGACGCAGTGCTTCCAAAGGAACACTTTGGAGAGAGAATAAAGATCGAGGATCAAGTTCGATACAAGTATATTCTAATCATCGACGGTGCATGTATCGCGTCGAGTCATCAATGGGTGTTTGGATCCGGATCTGTTCCCGTAATGGTGACACATCCGGACAATGAGTATTGGTTTCGCAAGTATCTGATTCCTATGGTTCATTACGTTCCGATTCAGTATGACTTATCTGACTTGACTGAGAAGCTTGAGTGGCTTGCGAACAATGACGAGGATGCCAGGGCGATTGCCGGAAACGCGATGTATTTGGCTAAACGCGTGTTCACCCCCATGTTTCAGCAAGAGTACATAAAGACAGTTATGTGTCGCGTTCAGCAAAACGACCAGCAATATCACTGAAACTCGGACGCTGCTTTCCAATCCGAACCTTATATGCGAACCACTCGGAATCGGCTTGAAGAGGCTTCCAATACTGATCGAGTATGTACACCCAATCCATCGTGGGATTGGCCATGAAGAGTCGGGTGCCTTCTTCCCATCGAGAAATCAACCGGTCGTAGAACCTTGAATGAACAATGTACCCACTCGTCGTCTGAACCTCATGAACGCGGTGGAACGTGTCATCATGTGGCGTACTGGCGACTAGGTTGTAAGAGATCATAACAACGTCATAACTAGAAGGTAGTTTCGCGATGAGGTCATCCCACTCCGCCTTGGAAATCAAGAACTGAAAGTCATCCTCGAAGATCATCACTGCGTCGTACCCTCGCCCACGTGCAGTGGTCAACACTCCAATGTGCGATAAGTTACATCCGATTGCACCAGGGTTATACTGTGTAGCAGGGAACCGTTCAACGGTCAGTCCCTTCTCTTCAAATTCCTTCTCGACCTCTGCACGGCGATCCGTACGGTGGTCGAGATTGATATAAAACGCATGCATTGTTCTCGTAAACGTTTACTCTGAAAGCAGATTGTTTAGGTATGACGACAATCGTATCTATGTTTTTCAACTTGAGGAAGCTTCCTGATGCAACAGACAATGTTCGTCCACCCGAATTCTATGTAAAGAATGGGAAGCCGACTCTCGATCTTCCCTATCCAATGGTTATCTTCTGTGATTCAGAAACACGCCCGTTCCTAGAAGGATCTCGCGTTCATCCAACTGTCTTTGTGGAGAAGGAGTTGACTGACTATGATTTTTACAAGACGCTGTGGCCGATCATCACCGAGAATAGAAAGACGAATCCGAGCCCCGATCCTCGCAACACTGCATCGTACTTCCTGCTCTGTATGTTCAAGATTCAGGCAATGCTACTGGCAAAGAATGCATTCCCAGGCACCCATCTCGCATGGGTTGATATGGGTGGCAGTCACGTGATGCGGTCGTTTTCAACGGCTGTCCCTGCACTTATTGAGCGTCCGAATCCAAAGTTTTCATGTTGCTATATCCACTACCGTTCTCACGATGAGATGTATCCGATGAAGGAACGTAACGGACTTGCCTGTTGCTGTGGAATTGCTGCAACTGTATTTACAGTCGAGAAATCCTACATTGATCGTGTCTACGCAGGGATGTTTTCAATTTTATTTGAACAGGTTTCTGTTGGGGTAGGTCATGCGGAGGAGCAGGTATTCACCTATCTTTATGATAAGCATCCGGAGTGGTTCACTCTCTATTTTGGAGACTACTTCTCCTGTGCTACGAATTATCATTCAAACGTGGAGGATCATTATGCGATCCGGGTTCACTTCATGGACAATGCACGTAGGGCCGGACGACATGATCTCGTCGAATTAGCCCAGGGCCGATTTACCTAAACCATCGTCTCCACCAAGGTACCTGAGATGCGAACTTGGTGTTCCATTCATCAAATGTATATTGATTGCCCATACTGACATTACATCGTGAGCAAATCGGTTCGAGGTTATCGAGAGTTGTTGGACCACCCTTGCTTTCGGGTATGTTGTGGCCACATTGATAGTCGAACACATTGATTGTATTCGTACACCAGGCAACCTTACATTTCGTATCAAACCGTCGACCAACCTTACATAACCACAGTTGTTCGCGGAGGGCCCTCGGAATTCTGTTTTTACTCATTGGTTCTTCTCACATCAACGCTTTATATGCGTTCACCTGGAAGGGGGTCGCCATTCCCGAAGCAGGCTCTACGTAGGAATTGCGGGGCATATGGTTCGTCCTCTGCTCATACGAAGAGTGCTCAAGAACCTGTGTCCGGTGATCCTGACTGCGGTCAAGCATCTCGGGCTGGAACTTCTCCTGTGCCCCTGAGAGCTTCCATACAACCCAGAGGACTGCGACTGCTAAAAGAAGAACGATGATGTGAAGCATTGTTCTTCTCAGGCGAGAAAAAACGAACTCTTTCGTGTCTAGAAGAATACAAGGACACAATGGAGGAAGAAAGGGCATTGAAGACCCTTCGCATCTACTTCGAGCGTCGTAAGCTTGGCACCGAGACAAAGTCAGTTATCTCCGATTTCAAGGACACTGCAAACATCTATGAAGTTGGTGACATGTTGGTCATCTTCAGTCAGAAGGAGAAGATGCTTGAGCGTGATGCATTGACATTCATCAAGTTCGCAGCCGACAATGGATACACGAATGGCGTGACAATCGTAGCCCGCAGTGCACCGTCCGAGAACCTATTGAACGCAATCCGAACTCAGAAGGTTCTGTTCTTCCACCTCCGTGAGCTACAGATGGATATTACCACACACAGGATGTCAGTTCCTCACCGAATCCTGAAGCCCGACGAGGCAAAGATTGTACTCGAGAAGAACCGTGTTGTCAACCCGGAGTTTCAGCTTCCGTGCATCGATTCACAGGATATCCAAGCCCGTATCATTGGTGCCGTACCTGGCGACATTATTGAGATCACGCGTCATAGCGATACGGTGGGCAAGTCCACCTATTATCGGTATTGCGTTGCTGACGTAAATGTTGCTTAGACATAATGGATGAGTTGGAAGCGAAGTTTCAGCAGCAACAAGCACATTATGATAAGCTTGTTGCAGACGCACTGAAGAAGAACGATCAATCTGCATTACCGGCAATCGCGGCTGCAAAGCAGGAGATGCGAAACACGTTATCTGAGATGCTCGAGATCTCTGCCAAGACGTCTCATGAAGAACAGCAGCAGGAGCTGATTCGTCGCATCATGGAGATTCAACGGGATTACAATGGATTGCTTACCGGAACAGATAAGATGGAGACCTTACGCCGTATTCACCAAACCACCTCGGAGAATCACAACTCGGAACTAGGATTGTATGGGACAGGCTTTTTCATTGCGAGCCTCGTATTGGTCGCCCTTGTTATGCGAACGCACTGATCGCGGTTGTTACACCTGTAATCACAAACAATACAACAATTCGGATCATGATCCCAGTGGTGTCAAGTGGACGTGACTTGTCTGCGGTGGACGACGCAAGCTCATCAGCAACCTTGGGGCCTTCCTCTTGAAGTTTTTTCGACTTCAGATGAAGCTCTTCCAGCTCAGGATTCGTATCCTGGTATTCGTCAAGAAATGACTGAATGAAAAACTGATTCTGCGTAATCCCATTCCGCATCATATCCAGCGACGCTTGAATCTGCTGTTCTGCAGCTTCGTACGCCTGCTTATAGGGTGCTTCTCCCTTCTCCTTGTAGAGCTTGTAGTTATGGACGTATGCATCGATCAGCGTCTGGTATTCGACAGGCACAGTTGTATCACCTTCTCCACGAGGCGGTGGGGCTGACAGATTGCTCGCATGTTCGCGAACCGATAAGGATGCGACTGTGATCAGGGCTACCAAAAGGGCAGTGAGCCACCCAATCATTATCTTGTTATTGAGTAATAAAATGCCAGTCTCCCAATCCTTCTATGAACCCGGGGCTACGGCCCGTCACATGCGTGGAGTTGATGCGTCTGAATACACTCGCTTCGTTCGGATGGCGGCCACGGTTGCACCGTTTATCCAGGCCGGCAAGGTGATCAACGTTCCGTATGCCCGTAACGGACAGAGCCAACAGGGGGCCAGGGACGCCCGGTTCGTCAGCACAATCTTCAGTGGGCTCAGACCGTTTGTTGCGAATAAGTAATGAATTGTCCTTCCGGATTCGAAGTGGGACTGTCGAGCACGTGTCGCATCACATGCCCCCCTGAGTTCAAGTATATCAACGAGTCTGGCATCGAGAGGTGTGTGTCCACAACTGATAACCGATACTCGGTTCGCCTTCAACCGATTCCACAGGGAACGACGTCTACAGCATTCGCGAATGAACAAGCACGGTTTCTCACCGACTTCATCACGTTGACTGGGCGAATCCGAGCAGATCAAGCCACGCAATCTGCCGTTCAGACGAATGAAGTTGCTGCTGCACACGAGAAGCTCAAGTCGTCAAACCAGTTGGCCGACGTCTACTCTGAAGCTATCGAGACACTGAAGCCATTACGGCCTCCCACGCAGCCGCACGTGGATATCATGAACGCAAAACTCGAGATCGGAAAGATTTCTAAGGAGAACATTCAGGTACTTCAAATTTGCCTTTTCTTCATCGTCATCGCCCTCTTTGAATACATTCTTCTCCCGTCGTCGATTGTCCATGGAATCGCCTTCTTCACAATGTGTGTTGGACTGTCAATCGCAATCTATCTCTCCAATAGATAATGGGGGCGGGCAATTCGCAGTTTAAATGCCCAATGGAAACGACGCAGGGCACGACACCATTCCAGTGCGTGATGAAATGTACCTCAAACTACGAACTTCGCCTCGTCGGCGGTGCACAGCGGTGTGTGAACAAAGACGATCCTAGCGTGTCTGTTCACCTTAATCCACAACCGGCGGTATTGAAATTGAATGAAACGGCAAGTGCACCATTTGATATCAATTCACTGAAAGGCCAAGATGGCACTCTCTATTCGCAGTATTCAGCCGAAGCCGATCGATACAAGAAAGAGTTGACCATTGCAGATGGAAGTATTGATCAAAGCAAGAAGGTCAAGGCAGCCGCAGATCGGTGGCACGCAGCTGCAAAGGCAGATCCGGGCGGGCCGGCCGAGAACTCTGCTAAGATGGAATACCTTACGCTGACGAACAACGAAGAGGAGGTTGAGTATCTCAAAAGCAAGGCATTCGAGAACGAGGTCAATCCGATCAGAAGCCGATATATTGACGAGTTTGTGTTCCTGAACAATCAGGGAAAGCAGCAGCAGAATACGATTGACTTGATCAACTCCGTGAAGGATAACCTGTTTTCGGTCAAGGATGACGTGGAATACTCTGTCAACACGTTCGGCAAGCAGATCGACGAAATCCGCAACCAGATCAACAAGAACAAGCGAACTCGCGAGGAAGCAGTCGATTATGGATCATGGTTTATGTTTCTGTTGAACGGTGCCATCATCATTGCCCTATTGTTCACGGTGTTCACGGTGGGTCGTAAGGTGATGGGATCAATTAGGGTTCCGACGACCCCAACCCAGGGTGCCCCAGCACGTCCTCCTGCGAGTCCTGAGACAACTGCCTTCTTCAATGCATTCCTCAAACACATCACACCTGCGTAAGAGTTTATCATGAAAAAGGTCTTGTGTTTGTAATGGAGGTAACTGATCCTCGTGCTGTAACTGAATTCCAAAAAACAACATTCTGCGGTCATCCACGTGCACACGTCCATAAAGTGTTGGTTCAGAACATCCAGTTAGGTCATGCGGATTACGCATGTTACTGGACGCTTGAACTGCTCTGCTCTGGTCTTGTTCATAGTTTATGGGATTCGCTGTTTGAAGCTGCTGCCCTCCATGTCAATCGGGCACAGCCGAACGTGTTTCTCTATCTCGCAAAAGCATATGAAACCTATGCACCCATTGAAGGAATCTACGACATCCGCAACATGACGCAGATCCGTAACAACCTCGATGTTCGCAAGATGGTCTGTGAAGTAGCTGCGACTGTGTCTCTGTGTCGCAAGAACAAGTTGATGTCACTCCCCACTCTGAAACCGTCGCATGACTTTGACCCTGTTACGATTCAAGAGAGTCTCAAATCTCCTTCGCGTCTCTATGGGACTCAGGTTACGAAACCCTCTGACCCGATGCCGGTTGCGATCCCGATCAATGAGTTCTGCTACTGTATTCGATCGGATGTTCGCGATCTGACTCGGGCATTGTACTGGATGTCGTGGGTCTTCACGTTCTGTCGCGAACACAAGAAGCAAACAAAGACGAACCTGAACTTCTTCAACCGAAGCGATGAGTTTGTGTCCACATCAGATGGATCGCATCCGGTCTGGATCTTCTGGGACGCGGTTCGAAAGAACAGTCCTCCCGGTGTTCGTGAGTATACAGACGTTCTCTATCGTATTCATTGTCTGCGTTGGTCTCCGGGAGATAAGGGGAAGCGTGCCTTGTTGATTGCAGCGGTCACGTTGTTATGCGAAGGAAGCATCGATACTACGCCATGTGCACCTACAATGCAGGTGTCAAACGTTCTCAACGGAATGCCCGGATGGATCGATGCTATCGTAAAGATGCAGCGTAGCTTCTCGTAAAACGAATGGCTGTAAATACAACAATACCAGAGTAGCCAAAATGTTTCGTCCATGCTTTTCAGCCACGCAGGTTGCCGGTGTGATCGGTAGCCATAAGTATCAATCAGTCAGCCAAGTTATGTACGAAGTCTTTAAGAAGGATACAACAGCAGCAGGAATCATCTCTGAGATCGAGAGGGCACACAGCCGAAAGCCGACCGCAAAGTTCAAGGGATCGTTTCTGAAAGATCGTGAGATCCAACGCAGTGTGTTTTCAGCACTCGATGACTGTAAGGTAGCCGATGCCGCAGTTGCGAAGGAGGTTGACGCAACCAAGATTCTGTGGGCAGCAGAAGCCCGAAGCCATGAACTCGATATGCGGGTCGCTGCGGGTATCGAGGTCTCGCCTGCCGAAAAGGCTGAGATTGCCGAGACGCTTGTAAAGGCTACGATTGCGAAGAAGGAGGCTGTTGAGGCAGTGAAGTCTGCACCAACCGTTGATGCCGCACTTGACAAGGTCGAAGAAGCATGTAAGAAGGTCATCGATCAGACTCCTGGCTTATCTCCTGCGATGGCAGCCCAGCTGTTATCTGACGCACGTGGTGAGGTCAATAAGAAGCGTGGACTCAACAACGAGGATGGAATCCTCAACACGTATGAATCCCAAAGGAAGGTTGTGGTCACTGAGCGAAACACTCGCATGCTGCGAATGGACAAGGGTTCGTTCACACTCGTCGGACGCACGGACGGATACGTCGAAGCCCAGAAGCGAGTGGTTGACTCGAAGGACCGCACAACCTACTGGAAGACAGTTCCGGTCTACGATGAGATTCAGCTGCGAGTCTACATGCACATGCTCGGTGCGGTGGACAGCGAGCTGGTTGAGAGGTTCCCGAACGGCACAACTCGTCACACGGTCTTTCCGAACGACCCGGAGAAGTGGGCGGAGCTCGAGGCTAAGCTACTTGACGCAACGGGAACGATGCTCGCAATTCTCGGAGACGCGTCTCGCTTAGAGGATATCGTCTTTGAGAACACAGTGCCGAATGGAAATTGACATGACACTTGAAAAGCCCATATGGGCAGACGCACAGGGCACATCCTACGAAACACGCTTCCACTACACGGGCTTCGGTCGAATTGACACACATGCGAAGCTCTACCAAGTTTTTCAATCCAATACTCTGTTCGAACGTCCATTTTTAGGCGGCGTTGTGTCTCGACTCTACGCAAGTGAATACGCAACTGTTACCGAGTATTCGAAGAGTCCACGCAGATGGAAGGAAGACACTGGAATACCCAAGTATTTCAGCGAGCGTCCGCGTCCGAAAACAACCTAAGAAAAGGCACATTCAATACAAATGGAAGCCTACGATATCATCGCGATTGCGATGTCTTCATTACTTATGCTGATCGTAATCCACCTTTCTGTCTTTGGTGTCATTCGGTGGATGTATCCGCTTCCTCCGCAGCCGCAGCCGCAAGTTCGCTTTGTGGAACCTTCTTTCACACAGCCAGCGGAACCAAAGCAAGTGATCAATGTACCAACGTATGAAAAGCCTGTACCAGTGGAAGCCCCTCGTGAGGAAGGACTCCCCGACTACACTGCAAAGGCATCAAGTACCGCAGCTGAACGGCCTTCCTGGCTGGTTGCTGTTGACCCAAAGACCCTCGACAAGTGAAGCGGTCGCACTCAGCATTGACGCAAAAGGTGGACATCAAGAAGAACTAACGATTGTTATGGATGAACGAGTGTGTTGTGATACGGTGTTCCGCACAACACGCTTGTCAAAGGATGTCTTTATTGTCAACGATATATGGGCGATGAATGGAACGATTCTCCATTCGTCAATGACATGGACGCAGCGTCAGGCGATCCTTGCGGAGTGTCTGCGTCTTTTTCATCAGCCTGTGTTTACTGCGTTGTTCACACTTGAAGATGCCCCGGTTGGAACCTTGACTCGTGGATACGAATATTACGATGATGTCCCCGGCAGCATCGGAGTCTTTTCGTGCGAAGATGTAAATGGCCACCTGCAACGCAATGGGAGGTCGTCGCAGGTCAAAGAAGAGCAAGTCTCGCAAGAATCGTAAGACTCGTCGCGGTGGGTTTGCACCTGCGAGTTTCGAGGGTGCGGTCCGTGGTGCTGATGGTCAGCCTGCCGGTGCTGCATTCACTGCAGCGGGCGTGTCTGGCTCGCATGTCAACATGAATGCGAGCAATTACGGTGGTGCCCCCAGCACGGCTGCCGGATATTCGGGCGGTCGTCGTTCTCGCAAGCACAGGTCTCGCAAGCACCGTTCCCGTCGTATGCGTGGTGGGTCCGATGGTAGCCGCGTGTTCACCGAGTTCCGCGGTGAGTCGATCGGTGCGAATGCCCCCAGTGCCGCAGTTCGCGGCCCGGTCTACACAGGCAGTCAGCCGTCGTAACGAACCACTGCATCTGCCCATACATACGGCATATACTTCGGGTCGTTTGTTACGATAAACGGTCCACCTACTTGTATCATGCGAAGTCTCATTCGCTGCATCTTGAATTGAAGATCGTTAAACTCGTTCCACTCCGTCCACTTGCGATACGCGGTGAACAGAGAGGACGCAAGCCACATAAGATCAGCACTCCCAATGAAAAAGAGAAACACTGTGATGAACGGCATGATAATCATGTCATTCATTCGTTGTATTTGTGCTGTCCATAACGGAGGGTTACATATGTCGCGTAGCTGTATAAATCTGTCTGCATCCTTAAACGGACTCATTCCTGATTGTTACTCCACTGTCAGGAAACAATAGCTCCCGTCCTGTCCGAGCGTCGCAGTAGACGATCTCCATGTCGTTCGACACACGGATGAATCGGAAGATAAGATCAAGGCGGATCACGTTTCCCGGGGCGATGTAGCGTGCGACAGCCTGGGTGACGTCGACGTCCGTCGAAACATCGCCGATCCATTGCCAGGGAATATGAACTGGATCGAAGGCGTTTCCGATGTAAGGTGTGATCTCCTCACCCTCATAGAGGATGCGGCGGCGAATCTGATCGCCCTTCACCCACTCCTCTACATAGATTGCGTCCTCTGGAACTCGGGTCATTGACTCATCATACTCATCGAAGTCAGAGAGGAGATACTTGCGGTTGATATATCCGCGGTCAGTGCGAAGGCTGGCGAAGTGGCGGTCGAGTGCAGTGAGGATACGTGTAAGGCACATTTTGAACTAAATCCGGTGTCGGACTCCGGATTCGTTTTACGCCAGCCCCCACTTATTTCCAGCCGCACCTTCCGTTCGGGGGTTCGTCGCCAGGGTGATTCCAGGCTCAGGAGGTCCGCCCGCCGAGGGAGGATTCGGCTGAAGGAACTGCGAGGGGTTGCCATTCGAGTCCGTGAAGTTCTCCTTCTCCGGCTGGAGGAAGACGTAGATCGTCTCATCGAAGTTCGTGCCCATCGAGATCGCAGTCGCAAGAGATGTGATCACAAACGGGGCCGCAACCAGGAACCAGGACACCGGGGAGAGACCGATACCGCAGAACGTATCGAGAACCTTAACAACCGCTGCACCGAGAACCAGCTTCACAGCGAACGTCGCCCAGAGTCCGAGTGACAGATCCAGTCCAAGCTGAACAACAAGGAAGATCAGATATAATAACGCGGGTGGGCAGAGTGCTTCAACGAAACGCATCTTCATATACTTATTGTTTAGAATACAAAATATGACAGACGTTCAGAATATCCAGTCTCTTGCAGGGTGTACAGAGGAGCAGGCAATCGCAGCCCTTCAAGAACATGGAACTGTGATTGCAGCCGTTGATGCATTGCTTCCGAAGACCACTGTATCCGGTGCAAAGTACATTCCTTCTGTTACAAAGACTACTCATGAGACTGATCCTGAACAAGAGCTGAGATGTGCGACGGGGCGGGCACTCATGGACAAGCTTACCGCTGTAACCTCAGCCGCCCACTCGAAAATCCGATCCGGGCAGTCGTTGGCGGGGGGCGTGGTAGGACAGTCGGATCAGTAGATACCTGTTGGACGCGGGGTTGTTCGGGTTCCGCGATGGGATGTTCGCGTTGGAAGTCCTCCACCATATTCGCAATCCTTCCTGCTTCGGTGAAGATGTTCATCGAAAGGATATGTTCGCGAACAAGTGTCTGTTGTGACGCATAGGTCGCAGCATCATCAAGTCGTTCGATCTGAGCAATCCATTCGTCTGCCGCATCACGCATGCATGCAATTCCAGCCGGGACGATCCATTCTTCCACACCTTCCGTCGTGCCAACTGGATCGGTGCTATTGATGTCTGGCTTCGAATAAATGACCGGAATACCGTTGTACATCGCCTCGACTGCAATGCGTCCAAAACTCTCATACTTGGAAGGCAGAAGCAGAATACGGGTTCGCTTCAACACGTTGCGAATATCATCGTCAAATGGAATCCACTCCACATTCGAGGGTGCAGCGGGAACCCATAGCTCTCCATAATACGGACGGACAGCCAAGAACTTGCGATTCGGCATACGCTTCGCAAGCTCAATGAATTGGGCTACACCCTTGTTGACGTTTGCGTTCACGAGAGTAATCGCATCCCCGTTCGGAGGCTCATCCATCTTGATCTTGCTCTCATGCATGAGCGGGCGAACTGTTCCCGTGCGAACGATCGATGAAGGGAACACTGCTTTCTTGCGGAAATTCCCCTCCATCGTGCGGTTGATAAAGAGAAACATCTCAACCCACTTTGATGACGCGAGGTCCGTGACTGCCGAATACCTGCCATCGAAGTGTGCAGTTGCAACGATCGGACGATGATATCCGCGTGAGTTAATCTTACGAACGTGTGGCAATGCTGGGGCGTGCGGACAGATCCATATCTGGCTTGACTCCATCAATGCACCTGCCGCAGTGTAATGCATGAACCGGAATCCACGATAGACTCCACCATTATATCCTTCTCTCGGACGCTCCGTCGTCAGAAATGTGATCGAATGACCACGTTTCTGAAGTTCAATAGCTAAGTCAATATCGTGTAAGAACGCCCCGCATAAGTCGGGCATTCGCGTTGCAAAAAAGAGAACTCTCATTATGTAGAACCTTCGACTCGCGTTTTCTTAACTAAGCGTGAAGAATCGCCTCCCCATGTCCAACTCTGAACCCAGTTATTAGGATTCGAATACTCGGACTGCTTAACGGGGATAAGCGGCTGGTAGTAGTTGGGAATCGTCTTGTCCATGATCGTAGACGCCTCCTTCTTAGCACGCTGAAGCTGTGCGTGGATAAGACTCGACTCATCCTCAACCGATCCAGCCTCGCGTCCGCGTCCGAGATTCGGTGTCGTGGAGAACGGGCGAATCCACAGCTGCTTAGGTCCCTTGACGCGAAGACCCTCCGAATCACCCCAGCGGAGATCGGAGTTTGTGTCGATCTCGCACGGGGCACCCATGCCGTATCCACCGCGAGCAATCATACCTGGCTGGTCAGCCATTGCAGACGCAGGGCTCAGAGTACCCGAGCAGTCGCCGAACAGCGAAGTCTGACGTCCGAGGGCGGCATCGTTTGCAAAGTTCTGGTCTGCGATATGTGATTGATCCACATTGCCACGGGTGTTGGCAAAAAACCAGTCAACTGTATTGGTCGACATCCTCTTATCATGAAACCCAGAAAGTTTCATGGAAAACGGACGGTAGTAGAATAAACCTAACCTGTCTCAAAATGCAGCCTTCCGACTGGCACGAACATGATAATCGCGGCGAGTATGTTGTTGACGTCTTCGGACGCTTGCGAGACAAGTCTGTGGCATGCGTGCGAATCACTGGGTTCAAGCCGTATTTCTATGTTGCCGGTGCTAACCCCGGAGGCAACGCTGTCCAGGTGAAGAAGTATGACGCAATGGCTGGCTTCAACTGTCTTCACATGATTGATGTCTGGAAGGTCGTCTGCAAGTCTCTCAACGAGTACCATACGAAGGTGCGTGAGTTGAAGGGTCGTATGCTCTTCGAGTCAAACCTTCCGCCGTTTCTCCGCCTTCTTCACGAACGTCACCTCGGTCCTGGCAGCCCGATTCGGTTTGAGGGAGACGAGGTCGAGATTCCTGTCGATCCAGAGACGGATGAACCGAAGTACAACGTTGATCAATTCTACGAGTGTGACTGGAAGACGGTCTCCCCTGCAACTGGTGATATTCCGTTGAAGGTGGCATGTTATGATTTGGAGATGTACTCGAAGTCGGGTCTCTTTCCTCGTGCGGAGATGGGTGACCCGATTGTTCAGATCGGTATTTCGTTCCGCTGGTCCGATGCGATGATGACACCGATCTGTAAGAAGGTCTTCGTTGTAGGGAGCGTTGATCCCTCCGATGATATGACCGAGTTTGTCTCCTGTCGCAGTGAGGAGGAGATGCTTCTGAAATTTGCCCACTGCGTGCGACATGAGAACCCGGATATCATGACTGGGTACAACACCTTTGGTTTTGATGACGCCTACATTGAGGACCGTTGCAAGAAGTTGGGTATCCTTGAAGAGATTAACCTATCACGTGGACCGATGGCGTTCACTCGTGAGAAGACGATGAAGTTCTCCGAGACGAAGAAGTTCGAGCTTGCGTCTGGAAAGTATGAGCTGCGGTTCATCTCGATGCGTGGTCGGCTATGTATCGATCTGCTTCTCAACATGCGTCGTGAACACTCGCTCGATTCGTTCAAGCTTGATAATGTTGCATCCGTCTTCCTTCGAGACAAAGTAGTATCCTATCAAAACAATGTGGTCACGACGAAAAGTACTCGTGGCTTGTGTGTGGGTAACTTTGCCCGCTTTGATGTCGTGGAAAATACTACAGATCCATACCGCGAGGGCGAAAAGTTTAAGGTCATCGCCATCCAAGGAAACACCTTTACGGTAGACGCACCGTCTGACCTATTCACTGATCTAACCGAGAAAGAGCGGAAGTCACTCGAATGGACGTTCTCAAAGGACGATGTGGAGCCACATGAGCTATTCGATCTCCATGCAAATGGTGGTCCAGCTGGTCGTGCGAGGATTGCGAAGTACTGTATTCAGGACTGCGACCTTGTTCTGACTCTGATGGCAAAGCTTGACACCATTATCAATGCCCGCGGTATGGCTGATGTGTGCAAGGTCCCGATGCAGTTCGTTCTGATTCGTGGACAGGGGATCAAGATCTTCTCGGCTGTCGTGTATTACGCCTCCCAGCGAAACCAGATCATTCAGACACAGCAAGCCCTCGAAGACGATGGTGGATATGAGGGTGCGATCGTGATCAGTCCGAAGATCGGAATGTATCTAGATCAGCCGATCTCTGTTCTGGACTTCAACTCTCTCTATCCATCGAACATGATCGCATGGAACATCTCGCCAGACACGCTTGTGAGCAAGCGAGTGTTTGACTCGAATGACAAGCAGGTCGATAGTCAGTGCGAGGGTCTAACCTATCCGGCAATGCAGAAGCTGAAAGCACAGGGGTATGTCCTTGAAGAGATTGAGTATGACGACAAGGAGACTGGTGGAAAGACGGTCTGTACGTATGTCCAGCCTACGAAGGAACAGCCTATGTTGATGGGTGTTTTGCCGAAGACTCTTGAGATTCTACTGGCCAAACGAAAGGAATATAAGCAGATGATGGAGGATCCTAAGTATGATGAAGCTCAGCGATCTGTATACAACGGCCTCCAATTGGCGTACAAAGTGGTTGCCAATTCCGTGTATGGACAGACAGGGAGTCGAACATCTCCTATCCGAAAACTCTGTGTCGCCGCGTGCACAACGGCAGCGGGACGAACAGCCCTCTACTACGCAAAGCAAGTCGTTGAAGAAGAGTTTGGAGCTAGTGTCGTCTACGGAGACACGGACTCCATCTTCGTCAAGTTCCCCACTAAGGATCTCGCTACCTCCATCGAACTAGGCATCAAGGCTGGTAAGCGAATTACTGCGAAGATGGCTCGCCCACCCTATAAGATTGCCTACGAAAAGACGTTCCATCCCTTCATTCTCTTCTGTCGCAAGCGATACGTAGGGATGAAGTATGAAGAGGACCCCGATCCGAAGAAGGCAAAGCGTATGTCCATGGGCATCGTTCTCAAACGCCGTGACAATGCCCCGATTGTAAAGGACGTGTTCGGTGGGGCGTTAGATATCCTTCTACAAGGAGGAACGGTCAAAAACGCACAGTCATTCGTTCGCGAGAGCCTACTCGATGTACTGAACAACCGAGTCCCGATCGAGAAGTTCATTGTCAGCAAATCATTGCGAGATGACTACAAGAATCCTGAACAGATCGCCCACCGTGTCCTGGCTGACCGTATGGCAGAACGTGATCCCGGAACAGCACCCAAGGTCGGTGACCGAATTCAGTATGTCTATGTGGATGAGAACAAGGATGCTGGTAAGCAAGGTGACCGCATCGAACACGTGGACTATGTGAGGGCGAACAACCTCAAGCCTGATACACACTTCTATATATCCAATCAGATCCAGAACCCGGTCGCACAACTGTTCGCGTTGTGTATCGAGCAGCTAGATGGGTACAAGGCCCCCGTCAGTCCATCCTATCCATCTCTCTATGAGAAGTATCGCAAGTCCATTCCACAGAAGATGCCTGACTTGAACGCCGATGATGTCGAAGAGGAAGTGACTCTTGCGGTTCTCAAACACAAGGAGAAGCAGGTTGATTCGCTCGTGTTTCTGCGTTCAACTGCAATCGCCAACGAAGTGCGGAAGACTACGCGGGGACCCATGGACAAGTTCGTCAGTAAAACGGAAAAAGTCCCTTCAAAATAAGACCGTTGCGATGGACTTCACTCCTCGACCTACGATCGAGATTCCAGAGGATCCGTTTGCCGAACCGGATCCGGTCTTAAAAGAACAACGAAGAAAGAGAATCGATGACATCATTAACCTTCCAACGAATGGTGCTGTTGAACACTGGTTTCGCAAGCATTTCATTCGCATCGGACCCCCAGGTAAGTGGCTAACAGATGCTGATTACATGGCTGAATGCATCGACCCATATCCGTATGAAAAAGAGTACATCTTCTTCTGTATGAAATAGCTTTCGCACCACCGTGTATGAGTGACAATGTCAACAATTAATCACGGAGTCATCACGGTCTTGCGGGACCTCATCGAAGCAGATACAGCATTTTTTCGTGTAGCATCAGTCCTTCCACCAACTGAGAGAACACGAGTGTTGGCGAATCGTAATCGCATGACCCACGATATCCTTGGTATCCTTCGCATCGTTCTTCGCCCCACGAACACTCGCTTCGTGGTAAACATACCTCTTGAACAGAACTGGCAGAATCCAATGGAGGACGTTCGCGTAACGCCCACACAGCAGCAGATCGCCGACGCACTGGAACACGATGTCATCGTTACGGACGGAAACTGTGCAGTCTGCCAAGAGGGCATGACACAAGGGTCTCGTCTTCGCAACTGTCGCCACATCTTCCATCCGGCGTGTATCACGAACTGGTTTGCGATGAGCCCCCGCTGCCCTGTTTGCCGAGACGACGTGCGGCAAGTATCGGATCATCCTGGACCCACGCCTTCTGACGAAGAATCTCATTGACCTCCGGACTGAACTTCGTTAATGGTGCAGGTGGAGGAAGCGTGTCTGACTGTCCATATTGAAGCTGCTGGAACATTCTACGTACATCATGTTGACACGACTTCGCAAGGGCATTGACATCGTGTGTAGGAAACAGTGGAATCAGATCAGCTGGCTTCGGGGGATAACATCGAATCACCTCGATTGCAGGTGTCTTAAAAATACGAGGTAACTCATTACACGTCATTAAAATTGGCAGAGTGCGTGTTGGAGAAACCATCCACTCTACTAATTTACGCTGGGCATGTGAGTCTGACCCATCAATTTCATCAAGGAGCAAACATGACGTCTTTGTGTCTCCGCGAAGGAGCGAACTGATACTCCGACTATTCCGGTAACTCGCTACAAGACGTGCGACGTCATCGTGACTACGCATCGTCTGCGTGGCATTGATTTCGAGTGGCTCCATTCCACAACTGCGAATGGACGCAAGTGCCATGGTTGTTTTCCCGATACCCGGCGGACCGTGAAGAAGGATAACCGTTGAATGAGGTTTCGTTGTCAAATAGGATCTCAGCCGACGTTTTACATCAGTGTGTCCAACGACGTCGTCAAGAATGAGAGGTCGTTGGGTCTCACTCCACATATCTGAGTTTCATACGAGACGAGAAAATGCTTGTAAAGAGAACAATGGATGTCCCGCAACATGTCCTTCGGAGTCTCTTTCGAGATACTCCGTTTCCACTGATTCAACACCACGTGGACTCCTACAATGCGATGTTGGAAAGTCGCATTCCGTTATTTATCAAAGCATCGAATCCCCACGAATTAGAGCTCCCAGAGGGACGTTATATCCGCGTATTCATCGGTGGACGTGATGCAAGTAAACTTCGCTGGTCTAGTCCGGTGGATGACACTGGAAACGCTTTGCTTCCTCACGCATGTAGGTTAGATGATCAGACCTACGCAGTGAGTCTGACTGCTGACCTGGAAATTGAGTATATCATGCCCGGACACCCGACGGTTGTTCGCGAATTCAAGGATGTCCTGATCGGTAAGATTCCCTTGATGTTACGCAGCCGTCTTTGCTATCTGACTGCGATAGATGGATATCAGGTGGGTGAGTGCAAGTTCGAGCTTGGCGGATACTTCATCGTGGACGGTGCAGAGAAGGTTCTCCTGACGCAGGAGAAGCTCGGCAACAATATGATGTATTCGGGAAAGAGGATCCGCCCGTCTGGACAGGGGACGGAGGAAGCGGCGGTGAAGGGAGACATGGGTTATGTGTCGAAGGATGAGTTCTATACAGGGATTCGCTCGGTGTCAGAGGATGCGAGTCGTGGTCCGTATTCTCATTTCTTGATCATCCCTGATCGCAATAAGTATGAGGAGAATCCAGAGAAGGGTGGCGGACCCCCGAACTTCGGACAGCATGGACGCGTGGCTGTCATTACGCTGCCTGGCTTCAATGACCCGGTTCCGCTCATCAGCGTGTTCCGTGCGTTGGGATGTGGGTCTGATAAGGATATCTATGAGACGACACTGATCGGTGTGCCAGAGTCAGAGAGGTCTGCGTATGATGACCTGTTCGCTACCCTGATTCTGAGTCACGAAGCATGGCTCAAAGACCAGACCGATATGGATGTCCTGAAGAAGAGGACACATACTCGTAGCCGCCTTGAAATTGTTCGCATTCTCCACGACATGCTTTTTCCCCACGTCGAAGGATCCGAGGACACAGGCTCGCTGTTCCGTCGCAAGGCGTACCACCTCGGACTCATGTTGAAGAACACGATGGACGTGATTCTGGGTCGCAAGCCGAGTTCAGATCGTGACCACTTCCAGTACAAGCGTCTTGAAACATCAGGTGACCTCTGCTTCGGCGAGTTCCGTCGCATCTTCCGCGAATCGTCAAAGTCAATGCTTCTTGAACTGGATAAGAAGGTCAATCAGTTCGAGCGTCAGACCTACGCAGGTCCTAACCTTTCTAGCGTATTCCAGCCTGAGACGGTCGGCTTCTTCTGGCGTCCCTATCGTATGCTCAATGAGTTCTTGAAGTCCTTCAAGGGTGCATGGGGTGGTCGTGACGGAATCGCACAGGAACTCAGTCGCGTTTCGTATGTGGGCGTGGTGTCACATCTTCGTCGCACGAACCTCGATATGGATCGCACATCAAATAAGCCCGAACCGCGAAGGTATCACGGCTCACAGATGGGATTCATGTGTCCAATCGATTCACCAGACGGACGTAATATCGGATACATCAAGTCGCTTGCTGTTCTAGCCCAGATCTCAACTGCGTTCCCGTCAGCGAAGGTTCGTGAGTTGCTTGTTCAGTCAAAGATGATTCGATTCCTGGCCGACATTCACCCATCAACGTGGAATCCGATGTGGACGCCGGTCTTCCTCAATTCGGATCTCGTCGGTGCGTGCGTAGGCAATACCCGTGCATTGGTTGAGATGCTCGTGACATCACGCCGTAATGGAACCATTGATCGGAGTGTTTCGATTGGGTGGAGTCCTGTCAATAACCTTCTTCGCATCACCTGTGACTCTGGACGTCCGATTCGTCCGGTCTATCGCGAAGGTGTGAACATGGACACCATTCGTGGAACGAAGACATGGCAGGAAATCGCAAGTCACCTGGATTACATTGATTCACTTGAAACTGATTGTAGCCGTATCTCATTGACACCGTTTCACCCCGAGCTTCGGTCAGAGATTCACATGTCTTTCAACCTGTCTGCATTGACTAATCTGACACCGTTCTCTGATCACAATCCCGGAACCCGTAACGCATTCGCAATCGCACAGACGAAGCAGACAGCCTCGTGGTATCACACAAACTACACGAAGAGGTTCGATACGATTTCTCTGATGTGCGTAACTCCACAGAAGCCGCTGACACAAACCTGGATGTATCGCGAGATCATGGGACCGGGCGGATGTATGCCGTATGGAGAGAACGCACTCGTTGCCATCACGACCTATGGTGGTTACAATCAGGAGGACTCGGTCATGCTGAACGGAACCTCGATGAAGCGTGGTATGTTCCAGACCATCTATTTCCACAGCTACAAGGTTGAAGAGGACATGATTGATCCTGCATCACAGACGCATACTGAGATCGTGAACGTTCTGACATCGTCTGCACACCGAGAGTCCGTGAAGCGAAAGGAGGGAATGGAATACGAGGCACTCGATGGGGCTGGACTTGTGAAGGTTGGAACGATGGTTACAGGCAACACTGTTCTCGTGGGAATGATTAGCCCAGTTATTGATGCAACAGGACACGTTACTGGATATCGCGATGTATCCATGACCCCGAAGCGTGATCAGCGTGGACGTGTCGACGCAGTCTACCAGTTTTCGACGCAGGATGGATTACGTGGAGTGAAGATCCGTATCTCAGAGGAGCGGTATCCGGTTCTCGGAGACAAGATGGGAAGCCGTCACTCGCAGAAGGGAACGGTCGGAATGATTCTTCCCGAGGAGGACATGCCCTTCACGTCACGCGGAATTCGCCCTGATATCATCTTCAATCCTCACGCAATCCCTACGCGTATGACGATGGGTCAGTGGTTAGAGAGTTCATACAGTCGCTTAGCCTTGAAGCAGGGTGCGTTCGTTGATGCGACTCCGTTTACGACAACCGGGCGTGTTGACACGTTGAAGAAGATCTTGACTTCGCAGGGATTCGAGCCGTTCGGAACGGAGGTGCTGTACAATGGAATGACAGGCGAACAGATGGAGGTGGATATCTTCATGGGTCCGACCTATTACCAGCGAATGAAACATATGGTGGAGGACAAGATCAACTACCGTGCGACGGGTCCCCGCAAGGCACTGACACATCAGCCGCTGGAAGGACGCTCGGATGAAGGTGGTATGCGTATCGGTGAGATGGAGCGTGATGCACTGTTCGCACACGGTCTTTCGAGGTTTGCAACAGAGAGCTTCATGGAGAGGTCGGATAAGGCAGAGGTTCTCTACAACAAGGAGTCGCAGATGCTGGACGTCAGCCGCGACAAGCTGGAAATGCCCTACGCGATGTTCCTCTACACCAGGGAGCTGGAAGCCATGCACATAACGGTGCAGTTAAAAACGGAGTCCGTCTGAAAACGGATTCCGCACCGCCAGGGGGTAGAGTAGCATCAACAAACAAGATGGCTTCCTACTCCGCACTCGCACTCGCACGCTACCCGAATGACGCCAACCTCCGCAAGGACTACGCTCGCCGCCTCGAGCAGTGCAAGCTCCAGCCTGCCTATCACATGATGATGCCGAACGGTCTGGAGCCGTACGCGTGTCACTGTGAGCCTCTCATGGAGGACGACACGAAGGGCTGGCAGGTCGTGAGCTACCGCCGCCGCGTCAAGAAGGTCAAGACTCAGGAGCAGCTTGACGACGACGCTGACCTGAACAACTGGGATGACGTGGAGCACTACGGAGGTGCGACCTATGTCAACACGAACAACTTCGAGCACAACGGCTCGTTGTTCGACATTGGGAGCCGCTTCTAAGCCCGCAACCCAACCCAACAAAAAACAAACTTTTTAAGTTTACTCGCTTAAAGGTAAGGATGGGGGATACAGTAGTGAAGATGTCTGACCACATTTACGTAACAAAGCGTAACGGTTCTCGGGTCCCCGTATCTTTTAATGAGGTTCTGACTAGGATTCAGAGGCTGGCAGATGGGCTCGACCACGTCAATCCTGACTTGGTCGCACAGAAGGTTTGTACTCAGATTCAGGATGGGATTAAGACGTCTGAGTTGGATGAGTTTGCTGCGGAGGTCTGTGCGATGATGCAGGCCAGGCATCACCCTAATTACGGTAAGTTAGCTGCTAGGCTAGTGATTGATAATCATCAGAAGAACACGCCATGTCGTCTGATTGATTCAGCCCAGGTGCTGTTTGACGAGGGCGTGGTGTCGGAGGAGTATTACAAGTCTGCACAGAACCTGGAACTTGAGGGTATGATCGAGTATTCTCGCGACTTCATGTTCGAGTATTTTGGGTTCAAGACGTTGGAGAATGGGTATCTCCTCCGTCGTCGGGACGGGCGTATCTGGGAGCGTCCTCAACACATGTGGATGCGTGTCTCGATGCAGTTGCACGGTGACAATTATCCTAAGGTGAAGGAGACGTATGATGCGATGAGCCGAGGTTACTTCATTCATGCGACGCCCACTCTTTTCAACGCAGGAACGAAACATGCCCAGCTGAGTTCGTGCTTTTTGGTCAATTCTCAGGAGGATTCAATCAAGGGCATCTACGATACGCTCGGTGACTGTGCCCAGATCAGTAAGTGGGCGGGCGGCGTGGGTCTCTCCGTTCACGACATCCGGGCCCGCGGTGCGTTGATCAAGGGAACGAATGGTAAGTCCACTGGTCTGACTCCTATGTTGAAGGTCTATAATGACACTGCGAAGTATGTCAACCAGGGTGGAAAGCGTAACGGCTCGTTTGCGATCTATCTTGAGCCGTGGCATGCGGACATCGAGGAGTTCCTGCGTCTCAAACTGAACACCGGTAACGAGGAGGAGCGTGCCCGCGACTTGTTCTATGGTCTCTGGATCTCAGATCTCTTCATGCAGCGTGTGGAGAAGGATGAGATGTGGTCACTCATGACTCCTGATGAGTGTCCTGGTCTGTCGGATACGTGGGGTCAGGGATTTGAGGAGTTGTATACCAAGTATGAGAAGGAGGGGAAGTTCATGAAGCAGATCCCTGCGAAGAAGCTGTGGCAGATGGTTCTTGATTCCCAGATCCAGACGGGGACGCCGTATCTTCTCTACAAGGACGCCTGCAACGCAAAGTCGAATCAGCAGAACCTCGGGACAATCAAGAGTTCAAACCTCTGTGCGGAGATCATCGAGTACACGAGCCCTGGCGAGACAGCCGTCTGTAACCTGGGATCTCTTGCCCTTCCCAGGTTCGTGGAGAATGGTGTGTTCAACTTCGGGAAGCTGCGTTCGTATACGTCGATCCTCGCCCGCAACCTTGACATCGTCATTGACAAGACCTATTACCCCACGGACAAGTGTTCTCGATCGAACTTCCGTCACCGCCCGATCGGCATCGGTGTTCAAGGACTTGCGGATGTCTTCGCACTGCTGCGTATGCCCTGGACGTCACATGCTGCTGCTGATCTCAATCGCGAGATCTTTGAGAACATCTACTTCGCGGCGGCAACGGAGAGCATGCTCCTGTCTACCCGCGATGAGTGGCGTGGTCTTACTCTGAACGGACATGCGTCGTACCTGAGTTTTAAGGGTTCGCCGATGAGCAATGGGAAGATGCAGTTTGACCTGTGGAACGAGAAACCGAAGACGTCATATCTGGACTGGGACAATCTGCGTAAGCTGTGTTCAGGCGGTATGCGAAACTCGCTGATGATTGCACTCATGCCCACTGCGTCCACGTCACAGATCCTCGGTAACAACGAGTGTTTCGAGCCGTTCACCTCAAACCTGTATTCCCGTCGTGTCCTCGCAGGTGAGTTCATCGTCATCAACAAGTATCTGGTCGAAGATCTCGTCGCCCGTGGGTTGTGGACATCTGACATTCGCACCTCGATCATCGCAAACAACGGGTCCGTGTCGAACATTGCTGAGCTTCCGGAGGAGCTTCGCGATCTGTATAAGACATCGTGGGAGATTCCGATGAAGACATTGATCAACATGTCTCGTGACCGGGCACCCTTCGTATGTCAGTCACAGTCGCTGAACTTGTTTATCGCCGATCCTACGTATTCGAAGCTGTCGAGCATGCACTTCTATGCGTGGAAGCAGGGCTTGAAAACCGGGTGCTATTACCTACGAACCAAGGCAGCTGCGAAGGCTCAGCAATTCACTGTCGAACCTCCGTCGTGCGTTACTTGCTCGGCGTGAAGAAATTGTATGTACGTTTAAACAAAATGTCCGGACTCGCCCCGCCCAAGAACATTGTTGAGGGCTCCAAGTCCGATTCCGATTCCGAGCCCGAGCAGAAGTCCGTGTTCGCCGGTCGTCGCCACCGTCGCCACACACTCCGTGCCGCGAAGGGTACCCGCTTCAAGGCGAAGACGCTCAAGCGTATCCTGAAGAAGGCTGGCCTCAAGTCTACGGGTAAGAAGTCGACTCTCCGTGCCCGTGCCCGCAAGGCCCACCTCATCCGCGGAGGCGGCGTGGCCGAGACGGCTGCGGTTGTCGGTGGCCGCCGTCGCTAGACATTTCTTCTGCGTTAAATAGAAAATGCACGGACTCAAGGCAAAGACTCTCAAGCGTATGCTAAAGAAGGCAGGACTCAAGGCGTCTGGCAAGAAGTCGACGCTCAAGGCCCGTGCGAAGAAGGCCCACCTCATCCGCGGCGGTGTGCTGATCAGTGCCGACAACCTGCAGTCCCCGGCTGCCGGTCCCGGTTCTCTGACGGGCGGCGGCCTCAAGGCGAAGACACTCAAGCGTATGCTGAAGAAGGCTGGACTCAAGACGACGGGCAAGAAGTCGACGCTCAAGGCCCGTGCGAAGAAGGCCCACCTCGTTCGCGGCGGAATGGGCCTGACGGAGGAGGGCAAGGAGGTCCTGGAGAAGTAAGTTTTCCTCGCGTAAGAATAAATGTCCGGAAACATGCAAGTTGATTTAAACGGTAACAAGGTCCCCGCTGGAACAGCCGCATATCCAGGAATGGCAGGCGGACGTCGTGGCATCAAGGCGAAGACCCTGAAGAAGCTCCTGAAGAAGGCCGGTCTCAAGACGACAGGCAAGAAGTCGACTCTCCGTGCCCGTGCGAAGAAGGCCCACCTCGTTCGCGGCGGTGCCGTGGGTCTGAGTGTTGTTGCCGGGGCTGAGACTGCCGCGACTGTCGGTGGACGCCGTCGTCGCAAGAGCAGCAAGTTCCGCTTTCCCAGGTGGTAAATCTCTTACAACTTAACAAATGAAACGCACAATCAAAAAACGAACACGCAGGGCTCGGAAGCGAACCCGACGTGTGCGTCGAGGTGGATATGGGTCGAATGTATTTAGTGGTGTTGCGGATTTTACTTAAAAGCACGCCGCAATCTCAGAGATCAGCGTAAATAGCTCATCAGAGAATCCGTAATGCGAACCATTTGCCTCCATCGGCGGAGGGCGGCGACTCGATGTCGTCTTTTTGTGGCAGAGACTCACAATCACATCCTGGGGAGAAAACTCCCGACACATCTGTTCACGACCGTGAATGAATGCGTCTGCTTCGGCAATCTGCTGATCTGGGAATCCACGTTCAGTCCAGAATGCCCGCGTGAAACATAGAGTGGCTTCACTGACTCGCTTCGACATGTCAAGCGTAATCGGAGGAACATTCATGAACGACTTCGTCTCGTGGATCTCGTAACACGGGAGAACCGTGGAAAACAGGCACTCCTTGCGGGGCCCTGCGATCATGTGGGCAACACGCGAAAGAACCGAGTTGTTGGGGTAAACATCATCATCGTCCATCATCACGAGGACATCATGCTTCGCCTTTGAGATCGCAAGGTTACGCTTCGCACCAATGGTCATAGGCCCATCAAGCAATACATACGTGACATTCGGAAGGTCGGACACCATATCCTTAATAGGATCAGTGCCATCGTCGACGATCACCCACTCTAACAGATGCTCTGGGTAGGTCTGGGCAAGGAAGCAATACTTCGCCAGAGGAATGAACATGCGGCGGTCACGCGTAAGAGTGATGATTGAAACAGGTGGAAGGTCGGCCTCCTTCGGCAGCCTGTCTTCCAGAGAGAACGGTGTCATCCCGAGAAACAGGGCATCCAGGCGAGACAACATACTCTTCACGAATATCTCGTGCCTATCCTCATATGTTTCGCGACTGTCCATTGTGATACCCTTGACTTCATCGGGTGTCAGCCGAGTGTACGCAATTAGTGCATCTGCGAGCGAATCGACATCGACATCTTCAAGAACTCCCAGGCACTGTGGATGAGCCATCACCTTTGCATTCGAGACCCAAAGGGCGTTCTTCGCCAGTTCACGAAACGGCTCGATGGGACTGAGAATCGGGATACATCCTGCCGATAGTGCCTCGTTGACTGCGTGACCGAATCCTTCGGCAGCAGACGTACATACAACAAGTCCACACGTGCGGACCATGGCATCATACTCCTCCTCCGGAATGACTTCGCCTCGCACTGTAATCTTGCTCTTGATTCCTTCCGGGATATCACCGATCTGAACAACCGAAGGACGATGAACAATTGTCAAGTGCGGCAGCTTCTCGAAGACATCTGGTGACTGTAAGAGAATGCGAGAATACGCCTGAAGAATCGGCTTCGGGTGACGCCAGACGTTGGTTCCAACAGGCACGATTCCCTTCGTCGGATCCTTGCTAGCAGGTTCATACTTCTTATCGATGGACGTCCAACCGACATACTTCACATTCGGAGTCCACTCGAGAAACAGCTTCTCTGCCTCATGAGTCTTGACCCAGATCTCGTCGACCATCTGTGCATAGGGCTTGAACGTCTGATAAGTCCACTCCTGATTCGGCAGCCAGATGTTCTTGCCTGCGTGGACAAACAGTGCGGGATTGATCACCTCAATAAAGAAGTTGATCTCGGCCGGAGGGCAGTGGGGGTGGCGATGATGAACGTGCCGAATCTGTGCGTCCTTTCCCAACACATGGGCTACAAGTCCGTGAAGAATGGAGACATCCTGTGAGACGCCCGTATTCTTTCCGAAGGTTCCGATGAAATTTACCCTCATTATGTTACTTCATGTTCCGTTTCGTAAATGTCTTCCGCACGCGATTTTTGAACGTTCGACGGCGAAGGTTCATTCGTTTCCATGATGGAGTATCGCGGGGTGCACAGTCTGTCAATGCTATGGGTCTGTCGCGAAACCACTCCTGTGCCCCGATCGTCAGGAAAGGAATAGGTTTCGCGGTATCAATCTCAGAGAACTCCTGAGTCAGATGAAAGCACTTGTTATACATCTTTTCACCTCCATAGCCATAGAACTCATCCGTTAGCTCTCTGCAATACTCTGCATCATCGAGCTTGAGTTCTGTTCCCGTCCACCGCAGTCCATCAATTGGGCGATACATGCCCCAGGACGATTCCCAGATATACCAGCGAGATCCTTCGTGAAGGAAGACTCGATCTTGAAACCTCAACATTACCTACTTCAGAAAAATGATTTGAGTTCTCCCGTACGCGTTCCATAGATCTGCATGTCCTTGGGACGCTCGATCGGCTCAGGGAAGTCGAGGATGTCCTTACGGAAACGCTTGTAGGCCACGATCTCGACCATGATGCGATTCGACGCGTAAGCTATCACACGCTGATTGAGTTTATCAAGCTCAGCGGCTACCTCGGACGGATCGTTCTCTGCATACTGGAGGTAATAGCTTCGCATGATCAGCGACAGGTCGGCCTCACTCTGCTCGCCGATATCATACTCACCCTTGCTCGCCGCGAGAACTGCGTCGTGGATCTTCTGCTGGAGGTTCGCCTTGTTCGCCTCGCTGAAAAACACCGTGTTCAGCGGTGTGTTGTTGTGGCGATAATGGATCTGCTCTGCGATCTGCGTAGGAATCATCATCGGCTCATGCGTAGTGTAGAGTGTTCCACGCGGAATCGACATCTTCTCCTCGCTGTCCGAGAGGGGGAGACGACCCGTGTGCTTGGGTGCGTTGGGAATCGCAGTTCCAGTGTAAAAATCAGACAGACTTTGGACCCAGTCCTGGACCAGAGACGACATTTGTGTAGAGGGAGGAAATTACTGTGTAATCTTCCCACCGAGCTGTCCGGTGTCCGGCTCAAGACATGTCAGTTCAAGTGTATAGGTCGGCTGAAGAGATGTGTTCAAGAATGGGAGATTCGATACGAACTGAACAGGGTTCACATTGTACTGAATGGGGAACGAGAACACGTTGTAGTTGTTTGCGTCCACTGAATTCGGATATGTCGGGGTCACGTCGCCGGTCGAGTTCACGCTCAGAAAGTTTGGAATCAGGAATCCGTTGTACGATGTATCGTATGATGTAGTTCGGGGGGTGTTTGAGTCACGTGGAACGAACAGACCGTCGCTGTTGGCGACATAGTCAAGGAGCTGTAACACTGGAAATGATCCTGTAGCCAAAAGACCAGCGACCTGAACCTTATCTGAATTGGTTGCAATCAACGCCGACTTGATGATGTTCGATAGCGAACTTGGATCAAAGACAACGCGATCACCTACACGCAGTTCATTATTATTGAAAAACTGGTTGGTTCCAGTGAAACACTTGAGGAACAACTGATTCGAATCGGACTGAATGAGCGTGATGCTTAATGCATCGTTCTGAGTAAACAAAAGACCGTCGGGATCCGTCACGGTCAACTTAAGCTGATGGAGATTCGTGATTGGACTTTGAAAGACCATTGTCTCTGCACCCCAAGGTTCGTAGTCATAATGCTGAACGCCTACATCGATGTTGAAATTCGTCTGTGTACGCGTCTTCTGTGTCATGACTGAAAAGGCCCTACGCATGGCTTCATTGCCTCCCACATACTTGCCCGGGTACTCGTTAAGATTGAAGAGCAAATAGGGGTAGGTTGCAAATGTGGAATAGGACTTGTTGGCTAACTGAGTCTGAAGAGTCCCTGCGGCACCGTAGTTTGATAGATCAACAGCGGTTGCGTTGGAGTTCACAAGAATCGGGATACTCAAAAACTGCCTCTGCGGTAACAAGGCACGGACGAGGCGAATCGAGTGAACATTCGACGGCGTGAACACACTTCCAAACCCAAGACCAGATGGATTGATTGTATATCCACTGTCATAGGCTAAAAAGTTGCCCTTGGGTAGAGATGAGTTGTAAGGAGGATAAAATGTGTTAGAGATGTACCAGCCCTGTGTGTTAGGAAGACCGGGCTGTGTATTCAAGACACCTGCGGCATTCGCACCGAAGGTTGGGACGAATGGATTATTTGTATAGACCGGCGGTGCAGATCCATTAAGCGATTGGCTGCCGAAGCTGTAGACGAGGTTGCTATATGGGTTTGGTTGTAATACCCAGTTTCGCTGTGAGGCATCGATGACGACGTAATGCTTCACGGGGACTGTCTTCGGTGTAGCTTGAACAGAGTTCGCATCGTTGCGAGTTCCCACATCCGGAGCCAAGAAGCGTGGGTCTCCCTGGAACTCGATGCCGTTTCTAGGAGACTGCTGTAACATACGCGGATCTGTTGAATAATTTGGAAGGGCAGCCCTATCGGTTGCCCGAAGAAGGGAGTTGTAGTCCATAGTCTTTGTTCTTTACACTTGCTCTAAATCGGCAAGCCACAACTTCGCAGCTGTTGTCTCACGCAGCTTCTTCAGTGAATTCAGTACCGCCTCACGCTCTGTGCGGTGCTTCAAGATCACCTCTGCAGTAAAGCTCGAAACCGGAAGACGCAGAATCTCTGCGTGGTGAGTGTACTTGTGCTGCGTCAAGAGTGCATCGCACTCGGACTTGGTCTTGCGACGCAGATCGGGGACAGGTGTGTCAAGACACTGGTTCTCGATGAACCGCACAATGTCATCGTGATACGGCACCTCCTTTTCCAGTGCTGCGATCTGATGAAGGCGACGCTTCTCATACAACTCTAAGCGAACCTCAGCGTACTCAATCAGAATATCGTTAAGTGTCGCATACTTGGTGATCACGCCCTTGTGATTGAATGCGTGCATGTTCGTGGTCTTGACTTTGACAGTCAGAGACTTGACAAGTGCAGCCTCCTCGATTCCCTTGATCCGAATGCAGATATCCTGATCCGTTGAAGTGTCGGAGAAATCCTTGATACGTCCCTCTGCGAGTTCCTTTTCGAGCCACTCGCGGTAGTCAGCCGTCCATTCGCCTGGAGGCAGCTCAGTGATCACGAAGTCTGTGCCGTCCTTGCGATACGCACCTACGACACCCTCCTCGGTATACTTGCCCTTGAACCCCTCGAAGTACGGAGTCAGCGGCGTTGTGAGTGGGGAACCGTTCAGGTGATCCTTCAACATCTGTTTCAGAACCTTGGGATTGCAGGGTGGGATGTTCGTGCTGTATCCGGTTCCGATGCCTCGGGCCCCATTGACAAGCAGCATCGGAAGCACGGGGGCATACCACTCCGGTTCAACTGGAAGACCGTCATCATCACGGTACTTCAAGACATCAAAGTCCTCGACAGGCAACAGCTTGCGAACGCGAGGTTGGAGATAGGTATGGATATACCTAGGAGACGCCGCATCCTTTCCACCCTGAATGCGGGTCCCGAACTGTCCCTGAGGCACGAGCCACGAGATGTTGTTCGCACCCATGAACTCCTGAGCCATTCCGATGATGGTCTCATTCAGCGAAGCCTCACCGTGGTGGTAGCCCGTGTGCTCAGATACGTATCCTGCGAACTGTGCAACCCTGATCTCTTGTGTCAGGTTTCGCTTGAACGCAGCATAGAGGATCTTCCGCTGTGAAGTCTTCAATCCGTCCATCACACTCGGGATCGAGCGTTCGAGATTGTAGTAGCTGAAATGAATCAGGTCCTTGTGAATGAAGTCATTGTAGGGAAGCTTCTGTCCCGTCGGAATCAATGCTGAGTGATCGTAGGTCTTCAACCACTCCTTGCGGTCGTCCGCACGCTGCTTGTTGAATGCCAGATCGATTGACGCATCTGACTCGGATGTGTATTCAAACTTCACAGCATTGACCTTCGTGAAGTAATCCTTCGCCTCATCGCGAGTCGACGTACCCAGTCCCTTGTAATACTTGACTTTCCAGCTGCTGTTCTCCTTCCGCCACTGCTCATACTCGTATTGTGAGTAGAACACCTTCACATCTTTACCCTTCGTCGCCTTCACGATTGGAGTCGCCATGTAGGTCAGGAACCCAGGAATCGCAATCAGCTCGTGCCAGAGCTCGTGGAACAGATTGATCAACAGACCACGGATGTGGCTGCCGTCGAGATCCTGATCCGTCATGATCATGATCGAACCGTATCGCAGGTCAGATACGTTCGTATACTTCTTCCCAGACGTGAGTCCGAGAATCTTCTTCAACTCTGCAATCTCCTTCGTCTGCTCGACCTTCGAGTCAGAGGTGTCCTTCACATTCAGGACCTTGCCCTTCAACGGGTAGACTCCGAAGGTCTTGCGTTGCTCCTGGCTCAGACCACTGAGAGCCATCGCCTTTGCTGAATCTCCCTCCGTCAGGATCAGCGTGCATTTGGCTGAATCCTTGGTTCCTGCGAGAACAGCGTCATCCAGCTTCGGAATACCGGTGATTCGCGTCTGCTTCTTGCCGTCTGTCTTCGAGTTGTCCTTCGCATCCTTCGCTGACTGGGCTTCGACAATCGTGCTGACAAGGTTCAGCTTCGAGACGATCTTCTTCAACGTATCGTCGCCCAACTTCGGACTTGAACCGAAGGCTGACTGCTTTGTCGTCAGTGTCTCCTTCGTCTGGCTTGTGAAGCTCGGGTTCTCGATCATCGATGTGATGAACACTGCGAGGTTGTCGCGAACAAGTCCGGGCTTGACCTTGATCTTCTTCTTGGTTTCTAGGTATTCAACCACATGGTTCACGACCTGGCTGGTCACTGCGTCCACGTGCGTTCCGTTCTTTGAAGTCCAGATGCCGTTGACAAACGACATCGCGAACTGCTTGTCCGTCGGAGTGTCTGCGATCACAATGTTCCAGCGATCATTGGGAGACTCCGCTACAACCGTCTCACATCCGAACGCCTTTGCATACTCGGTCACTGATCGGCATTTGACAAGGTCGCCGTTCCAGGTTACCTTCACATCCTTTCCAAGTGTCATCGCCAGGTCCCATACTCGGCGTTCAACGAGCTGCTTCATCTCTCCGATGTTCGCCATACCGAATCGGGCGAAGTCTGGACTCCATTCGAGTCGAACACATCCCTTTCCCTTAGCTGATTTGACGACCGGGGTTCCGATCTTTGTCATGTTGTCTGCGAACGTCTGCGTGTAGGACAGCTTCCGAACCGGGTCAACAATCTTGACAGTCAGGCTCTTCGCGAAGATGTTGACCAGCTTTACGCCATAGCCGTTCTTTCCACCGACGAGCTTCTTCTCGTCCTTGTTGTAGTTGGTTGAGGTCAGTAGCTCACCGAAGATCATCTGCGGAATCCAGACCTTGTGTTCGGGGTGCTGGGCTACGTCAATGGACTCTCCGTCGTTCTCAATGCTGAACAGGTCATCTGTACATGTTACTTCGATGTGCTTGACAGGCGTCTCAGACTTCTTCTGACGAAGGCGAATGACGTGGTCATGTGCGTTGACAAGTAGCTCATCGATCAGCTTGTAGAATCCAGGGTTGACGGGTAGAGTTGTAGTCTTGAAGGCATCTCCATCTCGAACGAAGACCTCTTCGGCTGCGGTTTCAATGCTGCCGATATAGGTGTCGGGAATGGAGAGGATGTGTTCGCGGTGCGTCTGCTTCTTGTAGGCGGAGAGGTCTGACATTTTAGGTGAGATGTGTTCGTTGCCCGGTGTTCTTTTCGTTTTGAGAAAGTAAGATGAGCGTATTGTCTCAACCAACACCACAGATCAGCGTTGGTCCACCACCGACTCTGACCTATCAGGTGAGTGTTACGAATGGACAAGCCTATACGCTTACTGTATTTCAGACTCTCAACGGAACAAATACGGTTGTTGTAAGTCCCACATCCTACACTGGAACCGGGTCATTGCAGACATATACCTTTACATCTCCTGTCACCAGTTATTCGTATTATACAAGTGTCTTGATTGGGGTTACGACCACAAATTCGCCATCCGTTCTCTATTACAGTCCGTATCAGGGTCCGCAGGGAGTTCAGGGCAATCCTGGTACAGTTGGTGGCCAGGGCCCAATCGGTCCAGTGGGTCCACAGGGTCCGCAGGGCTTACAGGGCGTTGTATCAGTCACGAACTATGTTACCTGCAATTCGCTGATCACTTCGGGTACAAGTTCAGGAACAGTCAACGCCCATTCGACAGCTGTGCTTACTCCAGCAGGTGCATTATCTGGAATCACAACGATATCACTTCCTTCAGTAGCAGCAGCAGCAGCAGTTTCAACAATATATAAAGCCGTTTCAAGCCCAGATAATACGATCACTTCATGGGGAGACGGTAGTGGCTGGAGGTTCAACTTCCTCGGCAATGCTGCCCGAACATCGAACGTTCTTACATTAGTTGATAATGGAAATGTGGGTATCAACTGTAATGCACCTGCGTATACGTTGGATGTAAATGGAAACACGAAAACCTCAAATATGTATGTATACGGAAACCCTGCGAACGCGGGCGTTGCTCGTATTATTTTGGGCCCGAATCCCGCTGCGGGCAATCTTGATTACTGCTCGATGATTGAATCATCTAATAGCAATGCAGGTAACTATCAATCCTGGCTGAAATTCTATACACACGATGGTGCGAGCTCGGGCGGAGATCCAACGTTACGAATGTCGATCGATAACATTGGGCGTGTGGGTATTGGACAGGCGAACCCCGGGTATACATTAGACGTGGGTGGAAACTCACGAATTCTCTGTAACGCAAACACAAGCACAAGTTCATTTGGCACAACAAATGAGACACTATCTCTTATGTCTCCGTGCAACGGATATACCGGAGGTGTCGCATCGATCTATTTTGGAAATGCTACCGCCAATTATCCACTTGCACGCATCTATGCACAAGACTCATCTACGGGAGGAAACTATCGGTCTAGGTTAGTGTTTCAGACAAACGCTGATTCATCATCACTTGCCGAGCGTATGCGTATAGAGGCAGGTGGAAATGTGGGGATCAACTGTAATGCACCTGCCTATACATTGGATGTGAAAGGATCTATCAATACAGCTAGTCAATTTATTGCAAACGCAGATGCTACAAACACAAATCCACTTAGTTTAGCTAATAATGCAGCGTCTGGATCTCTTCTTCAAATTTTACAAACAGGAACTACTGGAGGATGGTTGAACAATTGCGTTGCAGGAGATACATCAATACGCAGTTTCGGTAAACTTCTGTTAGCTGCCGGCAGTACTAGCGGTACTGGTATTCTAAATGCGTCCATCATATTAGGAAACAGCAATTACTGTGTTGGTATCGGCTCAAACGTTAATCCCTCTTCTACACTGGACGTTGTTGGAACAACGCGTCTAACCACCGCTTCATCATTAGCATCCACTGCACCAGACGGAGGAGCTAATCATGGGTTGATGTTAGTGTCAACGAAGGCCCCAGACTCGGGCAAGACAGCGTACTCCATGGCACTCGGTGTAGATTCTGGAACCGGATATGGGTATATCAATGCAGCAGGAAACACTGCACTTCAACCAATCTTATTACAATCGCGAGGCGGCGGTGTAGGTATCGGTCTAACAACGGCCCCAGCTTATACGCTGGATGTGGGTGGAATCACGAATGTCGGGCCAGCATCCGGTGGGACCATTTACGTAGGTACATCGAATGGACTGGTCGTTCAAGGGGCTAGTAACGGACACGGATACATTCGTGCTGACACAAGTACTACATCAAGTGATAAGATATTGTACCTAGGAACTGGCCAGAGTAATAACGTCGAGATCAACCGAACGAACGTAGTATTCAATGTATCCAATGTAGTCCAGGTGTATGGAAACCTTGCGACGAGCGGAACATCGTATTTGAACGACATTTCTAACACAAATGTATACGCTACTGGCGGATTATTCTCGGGAACAATTGCAGGGCGACTGGTTATGGTTGGAACCGGAAATGCATGCTACATCGAAGCTGGACTAAATTCTGATACTGGATCAGCTGCCCCACTCTATTTTACGGATATGTACAATGCCCATCAATGGATGTGTATTGGCTCAACTGGAAATATAGGGATGGGGACAAATTCCCCCGGAACCAAATTGGATGTATCAGGATCAGTCAGATGGGCACAGGGTTCGGGAGATACGTCTCAGATTTTTAGTACAAGCAACGGTAATTTTAACTTTGGAGCCCAGAACGCCTATGACCCAACTGTATATGGAATTGTTCAAATAACTCATCAACTCTCCAACAAGGGAGGCGTCGGTGCAGCAGACGGACAGTGGGCATATACAATGGTTCAGTCTGGAACGCGAGTGAACGGAATCGGCATGATGCCAAGTCTAGGCAAGATTGTAATCGGGTCAGGTTCCTCAGTGCTGGAGGGAAGCTCTAACGGTATAACAGTGGATGTCACGAACAAACGACTTGGTATTGCATGTAACGCACCGGCATACTCATTGGATGTGATCGGAACTATTAATGCAACTGGCGACGTGATCGCATATTCCGATGCACGGGCAAAGACAAATGTCGCAACAATCAGCAATGCTTTATCGAAGGTGAACGCTATGCGAGGAGTGACCTATGCTATGAAGACTGAACCAGATGTCCAGAAGATTGGAGTAATTGCTCAGGAAGTCGAGCAAATCATCCCAGAACTTGTATCGACCGACAGTACGCCCGAACAGAAGAAGTCAGTTGCGTATGGCAACATCACTGCTGTGTTGATTGAGGCGATCAAAGAGTTGACGAAACGACTAGAGACGCTTGAACGGCGTTAGGCACTTGATATTTTAGACATATACGCACCCCAAACACGGGTTGAGTCGGTTCCTCCACCAATTGTCAGACACAACCACCCGCTTCCTGTTGAGAAAGCACTAACCGATCCTAAATTCTGAGGCGACCCACCCGATTGTACGATAGCGATGCCGCTACCACCATAGTTAGCCTGAAATTCCAGAAGATATACACATGTAGGGTGTACTACTATAATTGCCACGATCCACCCAACATCGCTGTTATTCGACAAGTTCGCTTTGAGAGGCTGAGTTATCCCAGAGACTACATATACGCCCGGGCCACCAGGAGGGTTAAGTACGTCAATACCTAGAAATACCAACCAATTTCCACTGGTTCCAGTTGCTGAAAGTTGTTTTACGGTACTGGCCTGGGGGTAAAGATTTCCGAGGGATACCGATCCGTAATTCGGAGCCGTTGTTCCAGTCGACAGGGCCGCCGACATTTGTTTTAGAGCCTAGAGAATGTAGCCTTGTGATTATACGATCCATCGGTTGAGTAATTGCAGTCCAGTACAACGTAATAAGGAGATGTGCTGTCAAGGAGAGTCGCTCCATTCCATGTTGTTAGAGATGAAATCGCCGCGGACATATTTTGACTACAATAAAACGCACGCGTCCTCCCGTACTCGGCCTGACTATATCTCCACATATACCAATACACGGCTTTAGTTCCATTCGAAAGGAGCATAGGCTGTGCTATCCATAGACCCGTACTCCACCCCTGGGCGTCGTCTACACCGCTTTGACGAAACGTGTGAAGCACGTAGACGTGGCTTCCCTGTATGACTTCATCGTATTGTGGAATGATGATCTTCGGGAAAAAGATCCAGCCTGGCTGAGTTGTACCTGGGTATGATACATCAGTGCCAACACCAGCACCACCCTGGCGAACATTCCATGCTCCGTGAAAACACTGCCCTAGTGATGTAGCGGGCATTTATTAACCGATGCGAGAAAGTGTCATGGTATATTGCGAGGGAGATCGCCCCGTTTGTCCGTTTATCATTATGTTCCAGTTCTTGCTCAGTGCAAAATTCTGGTTGAATCCGTAATACGTTCCACTGCTTGTCGACGCCGCTGCATCTACAATATAGTACCCCATGCCCACTACCTGGTTGTACGCTAGCCATGCGTTTACCCACATTTGCGTATTCAGTACCTGGATCGTGATTATCACCGTTAAATTAGCATTTGTCGATGTAGAGTACACAGATAGACAATACACCCCCGAAATCTTAGGAAGAACAATACCGGTCGCAATCATCCAGTCGGTTGTATAGCTAGTGGCAACAGGAACACATGTTTGAGAGTATGCCTTTGTCTGAAGCTGGGCCATCGAGGTTCCTGTCGAGGCCGCGGCTCCAAGCGTAGTCGATATAAGCGTGGTGTTTTGCTCTATTGTACCGCTCATTGATTGATTAAAAGATTAAACACTTAAACAACCTAACCCAACAACAATAAATGCCCCCTCGCAAACAAATTCAAGAAGCACCTGTTGTGTTTTCATTACGCCTCCCAGTCGAGGAGAACACGCCAGCCCCCCAAGAGCAGGGGTCCACAACCTATTCTGATATTCTCTCGGCTGTTGAAACGTCTCGTGTCAGCGAGCGGTTCAATACCGACACCATGAAGGAGATTCTGACGCGAACAAAGTCCCCTAGCTACAACTCCGCTGCCTGCTTCTGGTGCTGCTCTGGATTCAACTGGAAGTCATGCGTTCTCCCGGTCAGTTACGATGCGTATGAGAACATGTATACGTGCGAGGGTCACTTCTGTTCCCCAGAGTGTGCGTTGGCATATCTCTACGCAGACACCCATCATTCCGACACAGTGAGGTGGACCCGTCACTGTCTACTTGCTGATATGTATCGCACTCTCTACACGAAGAAGGAGCTGACTCCCGCCCCGCCCCGTACGGTTCTTCGCATGTTCGGCGGTCCTCTGGACATCCAGCAGTATCGCGAGTATCTGGCGAGTTCAGATGATATGGTCGCGGTTGCATTGCCTCCGTTGCGACTCCATGTTCCAACCATGAATGTCCAGGGTCCTGTGCGTGATGTCAAGCGGTATGTCACTCTCTCACAGGATACCGTCGAGAAGGCATCGAAGGAGCTGCGTTTGCGTCGCACGAAGCCGGTTCATCCTGTTGGTTCAACTCTTGATAAGTGTATTACACAGACATTCGGGTAAACAACCATGCAGGCAATCAACGACCTCTTGAAAGCCCAAATGACTCTGCAAATGGGCGTAGGGAGGAATCCGCTCATGAACATGATGGCCCTGAACAGCTTTGACCTTGTTGTGCGGACATACCCTACGTGGTCTGCGTGGGCATCGGCGATGTTCTGTCGTCGTGATCGCCCTGTTCCGAAGTCAATCTTGAAGACACCGCGTGCAGCGATTGTGTTTGAGCGTGGAGTGGTTACGACCCAGAACCGTAACTCGGCGACAATCCAGACCAGTTACTCGTCACGTATGGATGCAGTTGTTCAGTATGTGACCACTCTACCTGCGATGAAGAGGCTTCTCGCAGTTACGCAGCACGATTACCTGCCGAATGAGTTTGAGCCTGTATGTCTTGAATCCGATGTGTTCTTTGAGCTAGGCGAGGTCAAGGTCTCTCCCGACGGCGTACTTGAATTGATCAAGTTCAAGCTCTACTGCTACGACCACGATGTTCAGCACCTCCAATCGTTTGTGGACAACTGTAATGCGGATTACGAGCGTCGTATGGCGAACAAGCTGGGAACACACAGGTATTACTTTGACCAGATGATTCAGACGAAGGGTAAGGGAGTTCAGAACCCTCTGCCCACGAGCCACCTTGTCTACACGAAGTCAAAGTTCACTACGAACCGGACCTTCTCGAACGTGTTCTTCGAGGAGCGTGATCAGGTGAAGAACCGAGTCAACTTCTTTCTGACACGCCGTGACTGGTATGATCAGAAGGGAATTCCCTATACGCTCGGGTTCATGTTTCACGGTCCTGCTGGAACAGGCAAGACCTCATCGATCAAGGCGATTGCGAATGAGGGAAAGAGGCATATCATCAATGTTCAGCTGTCTGAGATCAAGTCGAAAGCCCAGCTTCACCACCTCTTTTTCAATGACGAGGTTCATGTCTACAATGGCGTGAACACGGAGAAGTACACGATCCCAGTGTCTGAGCGACTGTATGTGATTGAGGACATTGATGCAATGGGTGACACAGTTCTGCGTCGTGAGTGGAAGAAGCCGACGATTGTGAAGAAGGAGGAAGACATGTTTGATCGCAAGGAGGATGAGAAGGAGTCGATTGACCTCTCCTTTATTCTGAACCTGCTTGATGGAACTCTTGAAGCGAATGGACGTATTCTCGCGATCACGACGAACTTCCCCGAGAGGATTGATCGGGCGTTGATCCGTCCCGGACGTATCGATATGATTGTCAACTTCAAGAAGTGCAACCTCGCTGTCATTCAGGAGATGGTCAGGTCGTTTTACGATTCAGACATTGTCGTTGACGACCCGTCTCTGAATTATAAGTGGACTCCTGCGGAGGTGAATCAGATTCTGTTTAGGAATTTTGGAGATGCGGCAGCTGGTGTTGCAGAGCTTAAGGCATCGCAAGGTATCGGTGCAGAAGATCAACAAGAATTATAACGTAGTCGAGAACGACAGACTGATTGTTCGGTGACAACTCAAACCAGAGGGCCTTGACCTTCTGAATGACATATTGAATATCTTCCTTTCCCTCATATTCACTGAACGGATACTTCAAGAAGAAGTCTGCGTTCTTTGCACGGACAAGGTTCTCAAATGGAAACATGTGCTTCTGTACAGCATTAACCACTCGCTTCGGATTCACAGCACGCCCAATTCGAAGGTAGGACTTCAGTCGAGGGAAGTCAACGTCTCCAGGAAAGCAGCGGATAAGCTCGTCAAAGAAGGCTTCCCATTGATCGAAAAAGATCGAGAGAAGTTTGGACTTGGAATGTGTCATTACGCATTATATCTATTGACGTGTAACTCCTTTGAATTCTGCGTCACGAGACTGCTGGAGTTTCTTCAATCGTGACCCAACATCCTCGTTGCGTCCATCCTTCGCACCTTCATAACTCTGCTTCGTCTGAGGCTCGGCAGGTCCGGGGGCAAGAGGTGTTCCGTCGAGGAAGGTGTAGAACAGCTGGTCGCTTGTGCTAGCATTTCCATCCCAGCTTGAATAGGAGTCCGAGAATCCACCTGCTGTGGAAAAGGACCACGATTCGAGATCACCACTTGCAGCCGTTGCAGACTGCTTTGATCCGGGCGTGTTGTTCGGAACCTCGCGACGTGCAGCCACGGGCTTCGAGATGTATGCGAAGATATCCTTGCCAACATAGATATCATTCGTCTCTGGGAGGTAGAGCGTCGGTACACTCTTCAGAAAGTCCGGAAGCTGACGACGATCGCCCACGCTCTCGATGGACACCATGCGACAGAGGTTCTGTTTGTTGAGGGCATTGAGCGTATCAATAATCTGCTTACTGTTTGCATCCCGTGTGCTGTAGAATAAAACAGGCTGCTTGCTCATTGTCTGTCGGAGTTAAAAAAACGAATACAAAAGAACGAAAGATATAAGTAAGCATGGAGAACCTTCGGTATTCGCTTAACGGCTACCGTCTTACGTGTGAATTCAAAAATGTCCCTATTCCGTTTGTCAATGCCCTTCGTCGTATCCTTCTTGCTGAGATTCCCACCGTCGTGATTCGTGATGTCGTGATTCGCGACAACACCTCTCACATGATCCACGAGATGTTGAAGCATCGTGTGGAGATGCTCCCAGTTGCAGTTACGGCTTCGGAGGGTGATGTGATTCGTGACACGAAGATCACGCTGCGATATATGCCCGGACCCGATGAGCGTGAGATCACGAGCGATGACTTTGCGATCAACGGACCTAGACAGGGTATCTTTCTCAAAGACCGTGATCTAGGTGCCCCTTTGTACTTCTTGACTCTCAAACCGAATGAGAGCCTCCACATCGAAGCTGGGCTAGGTCTGGCGATGACGGGGGCTTCGCAGGTCTGTGTATCCACATTCAAGAACCACATCGATGAGGAGCGTGCAAAGCTCGACCGCGATAGCTTCATTCTCAGCAACACGGGGGAGGATGTTCGCATCTTTGATAACCACCTGATTCAGCGATCATTCGCCCGCGACGAGAATGAGCGTCCGAACCACTTTGACTTCGTGCTGGAGAGCATCGGCGTTCAGCCTGCCCGCGATCTGATGCGAACAGCTGCCGAGGTTCTGAAGAAGAAGTTCGTCGAGTTTGTCAAGCTGCCTGTTTCAAAGGATGATACGGGAGCCTATGTGATCGAGACCACAACAGAGGGCCATACGCTAGGTGCATTGGCCCAAGCAATTCTGTACAACGCCCCGGGAATGGTGGACTTCGTGTCCTACCGAATTGACCATCCGCTGACTGCGAAGTTGATTCTGCAATTCCGCACAAAGGTCAAGCCCGAGGAGGTGCTTGTCCGACTCCATAATGAGGCGGTGTCGTTGTGCGAAACAGTTCTTCGAACTGTATAATGGAGAACGAGTTTCTCACCTTTGAAGCCACAGATGTGGAACTCATCGGTGACGTGATTGAATTCGATGAAGAAGTTCAACGGGCTGAGAAGGTTCGCTTCTACACGTTGAACGAACAAGTGAATGACGCATTTGACCACATGATTCCCAAGGGACGAACAACCCGTGCCCAGTTAGAAAAGCTTGATAAAGAAGTCGACCGGATTCGCGATTTGTATGAGACGTATGTCACTCCGACAGCTGATGGATATGACGTTCAGATCCCGAAGACACTCCGCGTTTTTCCATGGATTCATCCGGTGTATACCACACCCGAAGTGGGAACATATAGTGTTGCTGAATCGTGGACTCCTTTGTTCTCGCCGAATGCGATTCGTCAGGCGAACTACTACCCTCGTATGATTTCTGCCCTTCCATTACCCCATCGAGGGCAGAAGGGGTTTCCGCTTACCCAGCCTACGACCTTCGTGAACGATGAAGGAAAGCTGCCGTTCCGTGCGTTGCCGAGCTATGTGATGACCAAGACACGCCGTCATGAAGATGGACGCATTGATATTCTATCCGTTCCGGTTGAAGGCACTGATGATTCGGTCGAGTCTCGCGGATACTGGCTTGAAAAACGGACACTTCAAATCCCTGACCCGCTACCCGATCACCTTTTTTTAGCTTCGAACGAAGCCAGGTTCATTGAGACACATGAGCCGCTAAGCGAGATCATTCCCGAGATGGATGCAGTGATCATGCACGGAGTCCCTGTCACACAGGATCCGTATGGAGAGGGTGCGAAGTATCTCAAATATTACGACGTGTCCCTTAGCTCGATTCCCTGGGAGTTGTGGAAGCAGCGGTTCCCGAAGAAGGAGTTGATTGATACGATGCCTGCCCCTATTGATGTTGCGTTCCCCGAACCGAAGGGTATGCCGCCGTCTTCGAACATCATCGAACAGTATGGGTCGCCGTATTTTCCGGGTCTCGCCCCTCGCAAGTGGCTCATGACTCAGGAGGATGGAGGTCGTCTTGTCATCAAGATGATTCAGTCCTTAGCCGGAGATGCGGGAACAGTTGCCAGTCTACCAGTGTCTGAACTCGGTGATCTGCGATTCCCGGATATCAATGAAGAGGAGTGCCTTCTTTCAGGACTGAACTTCCACGACTTCGCCCTTCGCGGTGTGACGCGTCAGTGGGAGCTTGATAAGAACAGGTATTCTCGCAAGTGTATTCCCCTCGACATCATCAAGCAGGAGCGTCATCAGATCGGATACCGCAACCGTCTTCAATGGAAGGAGACAACTGCGAAGGAGATTCTGACAGAACACGTCAAAGCACTGGCATTCTATAAGCCGTTGAAGTCAGCCTCAAAGGGACCGGTGTATGAGAAGCAGCCGACTCGTGGAATCTCACAGCTCCGGCAGCAGGTTGTGGCGATCCTGAACGACGACGACCGATTTCCCGAAGACAAGCTCAAAGCGATCACAACACTGACACGAAATGCCCCTCATACAAAGCAGCAGGTGATCGACCCCGAGGGATTGTTTGTTGTGTGCGACCATACCATCGCGATCTTGTCAGGCGATATGATTGCCGACCGTCTTGCATTCTATGACAAGTGGACATCGCGTGTAGATGGATCACGAGTCTGCAAGGTTTGCGGAGAGGAAGTGAACAAGGATGTGCTTGTCCATCAGGAAGACTTCTCGGAGGAAGGTCGCCTTCTCAAACACTCAGATGCCCTGGAAACTCACTCCTTCCACGCAGAGTCAACAGCTACCTATACGACCAAACTCAAAGCGATGCAGGGGTTCTTTGACCTCGAAGATCCATCGGATGGAACGATGTTCCTTCTGATCTCGCTTCTTCAACTTCTGCCTGCCCAGGATCAGATCCTTCCAGTCCTCCAAGAAGCCCGTGAAATCTCTGGGGCAATCAAGTCGAAGGACCGTGATGGAAAAGCCAGAGGAATGGTCGGACTAGCAGCCACGGTTCTCCTGATTCAGACTCACCTGCCTCGCCTTGTGCCTCGTCGTTCCTTCGGTCCTCTGCCTCTCAAACTTGACGGATACCCCCGCGATACAGACTCCGATAAAGCACCTACTGTGATTGACAGTCTCATGACCGTCTTACGCAAGACATTCGAGGCGTATCCCACATCCTTCAAGGGTCCGTCCGTTGCGGTGATGCGAGGTGTTCTTAATGAAGGTCCTACTATTCGCAAGGGTGTTATCTCGATTCTCAAAAAGATGCAACCGAAGTTCGCAGCTGCCCTGCTCCGAGCAAAGCAAGAGAATGAGTCAAATCCCGCCCCTCCTCCACCGGTCGGTCTTGTTCCTGTCATTCTGCCACCCACAACGATGGGAACTGTGACCTCGTTCCCCGCATGTACAGGACCTCGCTCTATCTGGGCAGATCCTCGGGCACCTGTGATTCGTCAGCCGGTTGTTCCTCTTGACCGCGTTCGTCCGCGAACGACTGAGTTCATTCAGCGTACTGTTCCCGAACCTCGTGCTGTCGGAGTTCCTGATGTCAAGGATATTCAGCGTCGCATCAAGTTACCCGCTGTTCAGAAGGGTGATTCATGGCGAACGAACCTTATGATCGCCCAGTGTGTTGCGGATCACTTCAAGATGAATCTCGATACCGGACTGATTGATACAACGAAGTCTCCCGACCTGCTGCGTGATATCGCAGAGGGAATCCTCAAAGAGTTGATGGGCGGTATCATCAAGGACCCCGTGAAGAAGCGTGAGTATGAGGAGTTCCGTGAGAAGGACATCACATTGTTCGCATTGATGTCGTCGCTAAAAGACGCAAAGACAGAGACCAATACCTTACGTGCGAAGGAGCGTCACTTATTCACAGACCGTATGCGTGAGATGACTGATAGTCAGCGACAGATTACGAAGGACCTTCTTGACCGCGGAATGGCACCGTATATCATCACGAAGAATGACCGCGATATGTTTGCAGCCCAGCTTGATCGTGAATTAGCCCCAATCATGGATGTTGATGTCCGCGAAGAGAACGGGGATGTGGGTGTCGGTGCACCGCGTGACGCAACAAATGAGGAAGATGTGAATGCCGATCATGGCGATTATGGAGATTACACCGCACAGGGCAATCGTGAGCGTGACAACGATATGCCCGGCCTTGAAGCCGACGGACCGATTTAAACATACAATTCGAGTAGTAGCAAATGATGCTACTGTCGATTCAGATCACTCGCGACGACAACAACGAGTCCCGTGACGACCTCATCCGTATCCGCAGCGTCGATGATATGCCCGACTTCGTTAGTATCAAGACGAAGTTCCGTAACAACTCTGAGGATATTGAGAATCAGTTCTACCTCCCCCGCGGTGCTGCGATTGACTACGTGAACACGCTCATCGGTTCCATCCAGTGCGACGATGAGCCGTTCGACAGCATCCAGCTCAACTCTGCGATGTTCCCCTCAGTGATGTACCGTGTGTCCCAGCTCGATGAGGACTCGGTTCGTTCGAGCATCCAGAACATCGTCTACTCGACGTTCAACACTCACGTCTTCCGTGAGTAAAAACGAAAGACACTCTCCTAATTAGATAACGGCTACATGCTCACTATCCATGGCTACCAACGACCCAAAGACTCAAGCGAACTGGCACTCAAAAAGGCCCTTACAGTTAGGCCCTTCTCGATTGTCAAGCCACAGTTTCAACCCAAGTATCCCGTCTATCACGAAGACAAGAAGTACCTCTACCTTCCCAAGCACTTTGGGATTGAGCGATATGGACAAGTCCCGAGCCTCCGAGATGTGCCAGAGACTCCGGAAATCCACTGGACCTTCGCAGGGTCCATCCGACCCGCACAGCTCCCCGTTGTTAACTCCTTCCTGTTTCCCGAGCCCCATGATGGCATTATCTCACTCCACACGGGTGGAGGCAAGACAGTCTGTGCACTCTATATCGCCTCTCGTCTTCGCCTCCCTACGCTGGTCATCATTCACAACTCCTTCCTCCGCGACCAGTGGATTGACCGAGTGAAAGCATTCCTTCCAAATGCTAGGATCGGACGGGTTCAAGCCGATGTCTGCGATGTTGCGGACAAGGACATTGTGATTGTTATGCTCCAAACCCTTTCGATGAAGGAGTTAAATGTTGATCTCTTCAAACCGATCGGCCTCGTCATTGTGGACGAGTGCCACCATATCGCTTCAGAGGTGTTTGTGCAGGCGTTACCAAAAGTCACCTCGAAATACATGCTAGGTCTGTCTGCTACACCTGATCGCAAGGACAAGTTGATGTATGCGATTCACTGGTTTCTGGGTCCACTGCTCTACAAGTCCGAGACAGGCGACTCTGTTGATACGAAGGTGAACGTAGAGGTCTACGAGTATCAGAATGACGATCCAGTGTTCAATGAGATCGTGACGTCATCGCAAGGTATGGTTTCCGTTCCGATCATGGTGAACAAGCTCACTGGATGCGAAGACAGGACGAAATGGCTCTGTCGAATCATTGATGACGTGATGGATACGGATCGACAGATGCTTGTGTTGTCAGACCGAGTTCAGCACTGCGAGGATCTTCTAGCAGGACTGACTCCGGAGCTCAAAGAGAAGGCGTGTATATTGGGCACAGCTGTAAAAGCAGACGTCCGTACCGAATACTGTAAGACGAAGGCGATTCTGATCGCGACCTATTCAATGTGCAAAGAAGGCTTCGACGTCCCCACTCTGAACACATTGTTGATGGCAACCCCTCGCCCCGACATTGACCAGATCGTCGGGCGGATTCTGCGGGTGGAAAAGAAAGGTAGGGTGGTTCATCCCCTGATTGTCGACATCGTCGATCCTCAATTCAGGAGACAGTTTGGACAGAGGAACTCTCTGTATAAGAAGCGTGAGTATCGAGTTACGAAGATGGCGTTGCCTTCATCTTCATCTCAAATGGTGGGGGCGGAAGAGGACTAACTGCGTTACCAAGCTCATTCGCAGAGTCAACGAAGATCGAAATCTTATTCAGCCCGTTCGTCTCTTCGGGCTTCGAGATATCCTTGTATTTTTCCATCTGCTTCGAGAAGCTCGATGTAATCGAACTCGGAATCATCGGGCTCAACTCCGCAAGACGGTCATACTGATCCTTGACATACTTCAAGAAATCGCCAGGCTGCATACGCTGTTCGCGAGGCAGACGCAACTCCACGTTGATGAAGCGATAGAGCTTCGCATAGTGGATACCAGACATGCGGTGACCCTCTGCCCGCTTCGCCCATCCGAAATAGGTGCCAACTGTGTTCAGGATTCCGATCACTAGCGAGCCAACGCCTAATGCAGTGGCGGCAAGCTGCTGGTTACCTGCGAACAAACTAGACGAACCGGCGTTCAAGAAGGCAACTGCACCCGAACCCACAATCACGGGCAGATCAATGTAGGTCTTGCGGCGAGTAAAGATACTCTCCGCACGTTTGTGCATGATCGCTAACCCGTTCGCCTTTTCACCTGTCTGGGCAAAATAGTCTTCTAACACAACTGTCCATGTCACATTCACGCCAATGTCGGTAGCACCAGAATCGCCCATTTGCTTTAAACGCAGTAAAACTATCGTTTGTAAGAATAATGAACTACGACCGCAACGGAGTTCTGGTTACAACCAGTCGTCCGAAACCTACTCTCCGCAAGTGTACCCGAGTCGTAACTGTCGATTCCCGCGATAGGGATACCGCAAAGTATGTTCAGGTCGTCGGCGGTGCTTCTTCTTCTGATCCTGGTGATTACATTGTCTATCTTCCTCGTGTGTTCAGCAATGTAACTGCACTTCGCTTGAAGAACGCAGTCATTCAGGGACTGTCGTTCTCCGACACCTACGTACTGCTTGGTCTCGAGGGTCTTAATCGCATCGACGAAACCGCACCAGGTGCAGATCGTTCTGGAAATGTAGACTCTGTGTTTGCAAAGATTCCATGGACGTCGTTCCCACCGGTTGTGACGGCGTCTGTGGCCAGTGTATCTGCATCATCAGGAGTTGTGACCTATACAACATCGGCAGCACACGGACTGTACACCGGTCAGATCGTGAGTGTGTCCGGGATATCGACGGCTGCATATAATCTGTCAGGAGTCACTGTCGCATCGGTTCCGTCTCCGACGACATTCACCGTGGTCAATGCTGCTACGGGGTCGACGGGAACGGGTGTCGTTGTCTCTCAGCCGACTCTCTATTACAATGACAGCTCTGCGGACGAGCAGGTTACGCGATACAATCCTCCGATTGGAAGTTTGGATCGCCTGCATCTTACTCTTCGCCGCCACACCTCGAGGGCCCCGATCACGCTCGGCTCTGGTGAGAACAGCTTTACATTCGAGATTGAGTATCTTGATAACGTGTTTGATGATTCATCAGCGTTCGAGACACGACTGGGTTAGTGCATCGATCGCCCAAGTGTCACGAACGTATCGAACGTAAATAAGAACATCACGCCGGTGAGAACATATAAGAACATATCCTTCGACGACGAGGTCTCATACCCGGTCTTATTCTGCTCCACAAGGGCCAGAATACGACTCAACTTATCGGGCTGGCTTCCCATCGCTGTCTGCACTGCGACAGGATTTGCCGTAAAGTTCGACGTCGCAGGATTCGAGTCAAGGGGGAGGGACCCCTCCATATTCTCGACGACGGACTGAACGCCCTTCTTCGCATTTCCAGGAGGCATTGCAGGTGTTGCCATGGGAGACTGAACAGTTTTAAACGGCGATCCATGTGCCTCAGTTAGGTCCGTTCCGACCAATGCCATTACTTTCCGTCAGTAGAAAATTATAGCCGAGATACTACAAATGAAGCTTACTGGACAGGTCGAACTTGCCGTTGTTGCCGCACTCGTTGGAGTGATTGCGTTTATGCCGAAGCTGCTGAGTTTCATCGTTTCATCGCCTGTCGGAAAGGCGGCGGCGTTCGCGTTCGTTGCGTGGCTCTGGAAGCAGCACAACGAGCTGGTTGCCCTGCTGCTCGCGGTCGCCTACCTCCGTGCGATGCCCGCATACGAGCATGCGGATGACAAGACGATGAAGAAGAAGGAGGAGGCTCCCCCGATGCCGCCGGTTACGACGCCCACGGCTGCCCCCGGCACCCACTAAACTCTCAACACTAGATAATGAAGCTACCTAAAATCCAACCTCAAATCCTATTCCTAGGCATCTGTATGATGCTCATGAATGTGGGTTCTCGCTACATCGTGGATGAGTTTAGCACGAAGGAGGATGAGTACAAGCGGAACATTCTGCTTCGCCGCGTCGCGATCTTTGCGGTCTGTTACATGGGAACACGCGACCTTGTTCACGCCCTTCTGTTGACGGCCGGGTTCGTCGTGCTAGCCATGGGTATCTCTCGCACGCACCCGAACGAGGGCTTCACTGGTAAGCCGGAGGAGAAGAAGAGCACGCTCCACGATGACACGCCGCCGTTGTGGAAAATGGATTCGAAGCCACCCACGAATAAGTGAGCAATGGATCTTCACGCACTCTTCCTTCGGCCGCGGCCAGATGGAACTTCTCTCTTCGACGTCTTCTTAACCGAGTGCCAAAAGTGGTACGATGAACCTGCACACACCTTCACCGAGATGCGAACGCGTGACAACAAGAAGATCCGAGGCGATGTCTTCGAGGAGTTCTGTGTCCTGTATCTCAAACACGTTCGCAAACTGAAACATGTCTGGCTTCTCAAAGATGTTCCTGAGGAGCTGTTAACGAAACTTAGCCTCAAACGCCCGGATGTCGGAATCGATATCGTGGCGGAGAGTGATGGAAAGTACTACGCAGTTCAGTGTAAGTATAAGAAGCACGTGAGTCATAAGAAAAATGTTGTGACGTGGAAGCAGTTATCTACCTTCTACGCACTGGTGTTGCGAACAGGACCATGGACACAGTATATCGTGATGACAAACTGTGACTATTGTCGGCATATGGGGAAGAAGAGTTCGAAGGATGTATCAATTTGTTTGAAGACGTTTCAGAACATCACGCAGGGGCAGTGGGTTCAGATGTGTGAGTTGGAAGGGCAATCGACTGGTATTCCAGTCTCGCTGACACCGGATCAACTTCGGGCCGCGAGGCTCGCTCGTTTCGGGCAGCCAGTCGCTGTTGTAGATACCGTATCCGTTGAATAATTCCACGACGTTCCGCCATGTTTCCATGAAGTGTATCAGCACGATTAGGACGCGAACCCCATCCCCACTCCCATGTGCTCGGGTATATACCTGTCAGCTTCTCAATGGCAACGAGGTCTTTCTCTGCCTTTGCGAGTTGAACTTCGAGAGTAGGCATTTTGTGGTATGAGTGTTTGTAGACATGCCCCAATCCGTTTTTAGATGTTCGGTGAGTAAACGCCCTGCGAGAAGATCGCGGCAGATAGACCTGCTGTGACAAGAATGGTTCCGATCCACGACAGGAAGATGCGTGCGATGATTCGCCAGTTGACATTTTTGAGGTCGTGGTCACACAAGCTGATACCAATCACAGCACCCGTGATACACTGCGTAGACGAGATCGGGAATCCATACTTCGATGCGAAGGAAACGACCAGTGCTGTTGCGAGTTCAGCCGAGAAGCCACGGGCAGGTGAAATGAACGTGATCTTCTCGCCCAGAACTTCCATGATCTTCCTTCCATAGGTAGCCAATCCAACAACAATACCAGACCCACCTAATGCAAGAATCCATAGCGGAACGTCAATCTTCGAGGCTACTGCGTCATTCTGATAAATGTAGTAGATGGCTGCGAGAGGGCCTACTGCATTGCTCACATCATTAGCCCCATGTGCAAACGAGGTGCAGATGCTTGTGAAGATTTGGAGATACTTGAATGTGTATTCAACCCTCGGATCGTACTCGGTCACTGCCGACTCTGTGACAACATCTCCAAGAACTGGAATATCTGTGACCTTACGTGTCAGCCAAGGAATGGACAATGCAGAAAGAAGAGAAGCACCCGTCGCAATACAGATGGACACCCATGAAGTCGTCTCAATCGGCCAGGTAATCTTCGATCCCGCACCCTTGGACAGGACGAAGAATGACTCGACAAAGAAGGTCACGAACACAACGAACGGGAGTAGATGGATCGAACGCCATGCGGCGTAGTTGCTCTTGAAGATGAAGTACTTAATGAGCGAGTAGAACCCAGCCGACATGAGTGCAGAGATAATCGGCGATGAGATCCATGAAATCACGATGGGGACAAATCCAGCGACATAAGGGAAATCGGGGATTGACTTGTTCCAGACCACGCCATCCACACCTTTGTACACGAGTGAAAAGCCCATAATGCCGCCTACGATACTATGCGTGGTTGAGACAGGAAGACCGAGATACGTTGCGGTGAAGAGCCATGTAGATGAGGCAGCCAGGGCACAGAGCATTCCATACATCAGGACATACGGTTGAGACTTGAAGAACGCCACATTCGAGATACTGCCCGCAAGAGTGTTCGTAACGGGAGCTCCCAGAAGCATAGCCCCAGAGAACTCAAAGACAGATGCCAGTCCGACAATCTGTGTCATGGTCAACACCTTTGAACCATAGGTTGTTCCAAAGGAGTTAGCTAGATCGTTGGCTCCAATACCGCACGCATCAATGAAGGAGTTAATCCCTCCTGCGATCAGGACCCACAAGTACATTTTATTAACGAAGTGAAATGTGTGAAAGTTAATGGCGACGTCTTTGAGGAGCCTAGTGGCGACGAGTGCCACGCTTGCGACGACGGCGGGTCTTGCGTCCACCATCCTGTTCGCGATAATCGCCCTTGTGAAGACGTTTCGCTTTGGCATCCGCCTCTCTCTTCTTCGCCTTCTCAATCTCCGCCTTCCTCTTTGAAATCATCTTCGACAGCTCTTCCTTTGAGTGAAGCTTAGGGTATGTTCCCGTCCGCTTGTGGAACTCATGGTGCTTCAGTTTGTACTCAAGTTCATTCAGCTCCTTTTCAAGTGTATCAACTCCCTTAGGCATTTATATTGTAGGAAGATTTAACGACGGCGTCTTTGAGGAGTCTAGTGGCGACGAGTGCCACGACGGTTCCGGCGGGTCTTACGGGCCGTGGACCGTGTGCGACCGCCCACCTTCTTCGCCTTCAGCTTCGCTATCTGGGCCTTATACTGGTCGATATAACGAGCAATCTCCTTCGGCTTCTGATGGTTCATTGTACCAGTTATGCCCCTGGCGTTGACCTCTTGCCAGGCCTTTGCCTCACGCTCAAGCTCCGCAAGGTTCTTCTCAAGAGTCTCCAGTTTCATGCGTCCAATTCCACGAATCGTCATTTACTTTCCATCAAGTTAAAGTTTGATTGACACTGACTTTCCAGTTGAACCGCGTCCCTTCTTGACTGCACTTCCAGTCTGCGGACCTGTTGTCACACTCGCCTTGATATCTTTCAGGAGGTCATCGATTCCGGGAGGGGGGCGGATCTGCGGAGGTGCAGGAGCCGGTGCGGGAGCAGGGGCGGGACGCGGCTTCTGGACTCCGATGCGAACAGGCTTATTCTCCGGCTGCTTCGGGACGAGATTCGGCGGTGGGGCAGGAGGGACACTCTGCTGCATGAAGCTCATCAGACCCGCAAGAGGATTAGGTGCTTGTGCAGGAGGAGGCACACTTGCAGTGTTCCTCATCTGCTGGGCTTGATTCTGCATCGCAGCACCTGCCAACTGACGGGCAATGTCCGGGTTCTGACGCATGATGTCCTGGATGTTCGGAACAGGTGCCTTCTGTGCCATCTGGTTCGTGAGGTGAACCATGTAGACCATCATACACACACGAAGGGGAATGCGAACAAGAGGGTGCATCTTCATGTTCTCGCCATACAGGTCATACAGCTCCTCGAAGTCATCTTCCAGATCAACCACGTTCATCTGGGCAGCCTCTGAGAGACCGTCCAGTTGAAGTCCGAACGCCTTCATCGCAGACACGTTCTTCGACCCCCACTCGGCTGCGGACATACCGGTAACGAACCACTCGGAGAACTGCTTGATCGTCGCGTCCATCGACTTCTCACGCTTGATGAATTCGAGTTCAAGCTTCATCTCGTCCATCGACGAGTCAATCGTGAACCTCTTACGCATCGGCACACCCATCTTCCCCAGACGCTCGAACTTGCGGAGCATGTCATACTTCTCGCGAAGAACGTGATCATCCGACATCCGCATCGGTGCCGACGGGGTCATATACGGCTCGGCATTGAGGTTCGCCATACCCCCGACGTGGGTCGGACCCGTCTCCTCGATGGTCGGGACGAGCTTCGGTCCAGACATCTCGGGGATACTGACATCATTGAAGTCGAGCGTCGGTAGATCGATCGATTCAACGTTTACTACACCCATCATTTTGGGGTTTACGAGGAGGTCTGTCTCCATTTACTTCTCCTTCGGGTCTGTTTATGAAGGTTAGAACGCACTTATTTTTCATGCTCCAATACCCAAAGACCCTGCAAGAATGAATCCGCAAGATCATCCTTCTTCGGGTGTTTCGCGAAGTGCTCTTGGTTCTCTGCGGGAACGAGAGCGTATGCGTGAGATATGCCTGTCTTTTTGCGACCTTTATAGTTTGCAGTCGAATCTTCCACCGTCACTATGTTTGAAAGTTTGTGAGTCGCCGACACCCCTGTTGCCCGAAATCCGCGGCAACAAAAATACATCTGCAACATCGCCTGAACGCCAAACATCCGACGATCCATCTGGTTCTCGCACGCAACAAGGTCAGCCCCCTTCCAGGACTCTGATCGCTGGTCAAGACTACGAATGATATCGGGGGCTAAGCCGAGACTCGAACCCTGAGTCGCAGACGACACGCATTTCTTCCATGTGTTCTGCTTCTGATGGTTATACAGAAGGGCGACGAGTTCCACCTTCTTCGTGGCTTCGGTTGTCAGCCCCTCGGTTGCGAGGTGTTCATGCAGTTGATTCGGAGTCAGCTTGTTCAGGGCAGCCTTCGTCAACCGCGTCTTCTTCTTCGGAATGTGCTTCGAACAGGCAAAAGTTCCGTTCGACGCATGTTCATAACGGGCAGCTGTCTTACACTTGAAACAGTGAACTGCCCCGACACCGGCGGACTCACCAAGTATGTCAATGATATTCCAGTCGACAATGCGGACATTTGTGCGATCGGTTCCTTCGAGCACACAATAGGCAAGGTTTCGCAGTCCCACGTCGAATGATACGATCTTCATTGAATGTTTGTCCTTATACTCTATAAATGCCCTGTGATTGTACATCAAACGTGCCGACGAAGCCGTTCCGATTGAGTTGGATTAAATACTCTACGCCGTCGCCTTCAACAGCGACAGTAATACCGTCTTCGAGTCTGCCCGTCCAAACGGGATCCCCCGCTTCGTCAGGATCTCCTGGAGCTCCTTCTTAGTCTTTGCCTCCAAGCTGTCCGTATCCAGAGGCGGCGGGGGACCATCGACCACATCAGGAATCACAGGCTCTGAATCATCTTCAACCGATGCACGGTCGTCCTCCTCAACCGGCGGGGGAGGCGGCGGCTCTGGGACAGCCTGAACATCGGCAAACGCGGCAATGATCGTGTTCATATTCGTGAACAGCTTCATCTGCTGCCAGTAGAGCCAGGCGACGACGCCTGCGAGTGCAAAGACGAGAGTTCCGATAAAGGCTACGCTTACCACGAGTGGATCAACGGAGAAGAAATCCATTTGTATGGAACCGCGAGAGGTTTCCTGGCATGTGAACGAGGCATGAAAGAATATCAGACAGTAACAAATGTCTCGTATTCTCTATGTGTTGCTTGCACTCCTTGCGTTTGGCTTAGTTGTTTCAGTGACGGCGGAGGCTGCGAAGCCGGTTAAGCTTCCGCCTACCTCCCCGTCTGCGTCGGGTGACCGCCAGTTTACGACGCCCGCCGGAAACACTACTCTTTATTGACATCTTGTCCGACCACTTACACAGCATGATTTCTGGTGCATGAATTCCGGTTCGCCACCCCGCCAACTTTCCATTCACTATGTTTGCCCTGAATTCAGCAAGCGTGTCGGGGAGAACAATCCACCCGTCGTACTTTTTGCATAACAGCTCGGCAAACACCCTGTTTCCAGCAATGACCTGATGTGGTTGATCGCCCCATGTTCCCATAAACGTAGCTGGGGCGATGCCATAACTATCATTGAACTTTCGTAGCCAGTTCTTTGTGAGAAGATCGTTCGTCCGAGGATCATCGCGATTCTCACGAAGGATTTCGAGGATGCTATCGCCTGTCATGACAAAGAGAGTGATCGGCTTCGTTGTTGTGTAGGAGGTTATGGTCTGTGGATTCTTTCTAGAGTACAGTTCAGCGACCTTCTTATCCCCGAAAAACGCAGGAACGTCCGGAGACGGAGCCTTCGCAACTCCGAGTGCCCCATCACCACGATAGACTCTCGACCCTTGTGGAATAGTAACCTTCCCAGTATCAGCTTCATCGAAGAAGCTCTCGTAGACCGAAGCGTCTACAAAATCCATTGTTGTAAGCCGCGTAAATCTTCGGGCCTCAACATAATGAGGAAGTGGTTCAAGTACGCCCTTGCGTTTTTAGTTCTGTGTGCAGTCCTTTCGTTCTTTATCCGCGAGAGGTTTACTCCTACGTCGATTCCCCCGAAGCGACCGGTTAAGATGCTTCCGCCCTACGGAAACATTATCTACACGGAAGACGGGTCTTCGTAATAATGCCCACCGCAGCAGAGTTGCGGGCGTTATTCGATGATCATGCGAGACTGGATCGGTTCATTACGAAACTAGTAGAACAGGTTGAGACGGTGGCGAAGTATGGCGAACGCGAACTATACTTCACCATCCCTGACGGACTTGTGCGAGTCAGGGCTGAATTTGAAATCAAGGCGGCTTTCCCCGAGTGCCGCCTGATACGAAGTTGGTTCACCAGACATTATACGATTTCCTGGGCTTAGGACGACGAGTTTTACGGTCCTTGAGGGACCTTGTGGACCGTCCACGACCCTTTCCCTTCCGCGTCTTCCTCCGCCCGCCTCGCCACGCTTCAAACTCATTCGGACCAACTGTCTTGAATCCCTCTGTCGTCTTGGACATATCGGTATAGAACGGCCCGGTTAAGACCAATATCTCTTCGCCTTCATCGAGCAGTTCTTTGAGTAGCGGTCCAATGCGAGGAAAGAACTCATCTAGCGTATAGTCCTTTTCCTTTTGAATTGGCTTATTGCCGACTATCGTCCTCAACTCTTCCTTGACTTTATCGTCAAGCGTAAACTCAATACTTCTTGTGCTTAGCCATTTGGCCCCCTCAAGATGTATCGTGAACAAATTCCCGACCTTCCTTTCAGGCTCCCATTCTCGTTCTACAAACTGCTCAGCCATTTCCTTGCTCGGTGATGTGGACACAAAGGGCTTCCTACTGTCAATCACGGCATCCCCGTTGCTCTGTCCTCGATACACGGTCTTGGGATCAGTTGAACCATATTTCTTGACGATAGCCCCGATTTCTTTCAAACATTCGGTATTGCACGTGTAATACATGGCTATATAGGCGACCATACATGCTTCCTCTCTTGGAGTAAGTATCATTACTTGTGGCGGCGACGAGTTTTGCGACCCTTGAGAGACCTCTTCGACCGTGCCTTCTTGAAACGATGGGTTTTGCGACCCCGTCCAACAGGTCTAAACCCGGGTGCAGCTACAATATATTGACTGCCACTCTTCTCCGTTACAGGCTTCGTTTGAGTAGGTGTAACGAGAGATTTCTGGTAGGCATCATATGCAGCTTGCTGTTTGGCCCGGTTTTCCGCTGATTCCTTCATAACCCGTTCATTACGTGCCGCATCCTCTTTCTTTCGCTGCTCCAATACTTCAGGACTAACTTTAGGTCTGAGCCACGACATTTACTTATGACGGCGACGAGTTTTACGGGACCCGATGGACCGTCCACGACGTCCGCCTGAAATACCAGAGAGTCCTCTCATTTTTCCTGTTGGAATCACGTAAATACCAGAGAGTCCTCCCATTTTTCCTGTTGGAATCACGTATTCACCATATCCACCATTTTCAAGCACGGTTTCCACAACCTTATTCTTGTTGTCAACATCACCAGTCCATCGATCTATCATCTCTTCGGCAACGCACCGAAGAATGAAGTCTGTAAGTGGGATTTGTGTCTCTTTCCCGACGGTTGCCATCTTATCTTGAAAGTGTGGTCCAATGGCGGTGCTGACAATTTCAAATACGTCTTTGATCGAATACCGTTGGTCTATGTCCTCTTGAGTCGCCATTGCTTACTGGTACGACGAGTTTTGCGAGCACGTCTCTTGGACTTCCTTGTCTTACGACGACCAGCCTCCTGCACTTTCATTTTTGGGTCTAACTCTGTAGTCCGAAACTCCACCTTAACTGTACCCCATTTTTTCGAGCCACGAGGCTGTTTGGGTGTAATCACAAATCGTTCGTTGAACTTCTTTTTTGCTTCATTGAACTTTGCTTCATTGAAATCTTTAATCACCGCATAGTCTTCGTTTGTGTACACAAACAGACTGCCATACTTCTTCAAAGATTCCTTTATTGCATCTCCTTCGGGGCCAGAGAGGTCTTCGACCGACAACGGCTCGCGATTTTCGTAAAGATAGACATATACCTTCATTTACTTATGACGACGACGAGTTTTGAAAAACGAATCCAGTCACTGAAAGAGACAACTGATGTCATCCAAGATGTCCAATATCATGTTCTTCGACACCGAAACGAGTGGACTACCTACACGATGCGGATACGACACGTACTTTCCTCCAGAACAAATAGTGAAATATAACGAGTCTCGAATCGTCGAACTTGCATACATTGTCGCCGATCCTATAACGAGACGGGAGATTAAGCGGGTACGTTATATCATCAAACCGAACGGTGAGTATTCTACAGATAAAACGTTTATCTATCACGGTATCTCCACAATGAAGGCTGAGGCCGATGGACGCGATCGTCGTCTCGTTCTCGATGAGTTCTGTAATGATCTCGACTCTGTCGACACGATTATCGGGCACAATATCAAATTTGATTATCATATTGTCGCAAGCGAGCTCGTCCGTTCTGGGCGTCCCAATTACCTCGCTTCGAAGAAGCGTGTATGTACGATGAACATGGGACAGGACGTCATGCATATGGCTAAGTCTCCTAAGCTTGTGAATCTGTATACACATCTCTTCAAAAAGCCTATGGAAGGTGCCCACTCTGCATTGGGTGATACGCTAGCTACGATGGAGTGTTACTACAAGATGATCCATCATCCGATAAACCTTGCAGACTCTAACCGTGCCCCAGAGAAGAGAGTGGGACAGTCACCGATCGCCGACGAACCTATTCGCAACACGATTCCTGTTATAACTGAGCCAAAGTGGACCTTCGCATCACATAAGGCTGCTCTCCCCGAAATCTATATCGGGGCCTCATGAATGTTCACACAGAACGGATGAATTCCCACTTCAAGTAGTCGCATATCTTCGCCCAGATTTGATCATGTGCGATCAAACGGTCACGTGACTTCAACAAGGGAAAGTAGACTTTGTACTCATCCAAGTCCAACAGCTCAAAGAACTTGTAGAGGATGTAGGAATACGATAAGAAGTTCGTGCGGTCGTTCGGACAGTACAGCAGGAACGGTGCCTGGATCTCCTGAAACATCGCACGGATCTTCTCCTCAATCTCTGGCGTAATGGTCGGGGGTGGATTGCCATTCAACCGCGAAAGAATGTGGGCTGCATGCTCGTAATACTTCGAGCGTCCCAGCTTCTTCAGAATCTCGCGAATCTCCTTCTCCGTCAGATCAGCAATATTGTTGATGCGACGCTTACGGATCTCCAACACAACCTCATTCATCACCTCCTCTGGAATCATGGTCGACTCCTTTGCCTGAAACTGATTCAGGATCTCATTGAGGTGGTTGATCTTCTTGTAGGCGTAATTGTTACGCTCCTTCGGAGGATCGCGGAATGAAGGGAAGTCAGACACAACAAGCGAATACTCTTCCGACCCACATCGCGGGCAGACAAGAATTCCCTCGGAACTGATCTCTTCACGGGCAACGTTACACGCATTGCAGTGTTCCGTCATCTGTTGAGTCACCTCTGGAACGGTTGACAACCTCATACGAGTCACATACTCATCAAACATCTGCTTCTTAGACACTCCATCGGAGGGGGAAGCGGCGGTAAAGAACTTCATGAACGTCGTATCCTTTGGATTCTGTGTGGGCTGGGCCACGGCATCCGGACGTTTGTAATAATCCATCAGGATGTCCATGTTTTTCATGTAATAGTCTTCCAACGGATTCGTCTGGGCGACTTCGCGTTCGATGTCGCGAAGACGTGTCTCCCAGTTCGAGCAGGTAACAACGTCAACAATCTCGTTTGAAGACTTCAATGCTTCAATACGAGTTCGCAACTCAGCTGCTTCTGTTTCCAGCTCAGATGTTCGAGACTTCACATCTCGCAATCCGGTTATAATGTCCTGATGGACAGAGTCAAGAGTTCCCATTGAGGTTGATCCCGTGTCCCTTATTTTCCTCACTCTGAACACGTCCATATAGTTCGTCTTCTACTTGTCTCATGAAAGCAGAATTGTCACATATAATAGGTCGTTGACGACGAACCGCAGCTAATAGACGACGGAAGTCAATTCCGAAGTTCTTCGACACAAAGGTTAGAACCAGATAAGCTGACCGATTCACGCCTGCCTTACAGTGAACGAAGACTGTGCCATCCGTTGACCGAAGGAAGAACCTCATCCAGTTCTCGAACTCGGGATACCAGTCAAGAATCTTGACCGCCATGCTATCGATCGCATGGAGTTCAGCATAGTTCCCCGGATGCTTCTTTCTCCACCACTCTGGACAATCGCCTGCAAATGCACAATTGACCACGTGGGTAATGTTATACTTTGCTGTAAAAATAGGAGTCAGTTGATTCCCAGCACCTAGAAGGATACGTGGATACACCCACGCAGGCTGGCACTGCATTGTTCTTTTCACACTTATCCGAGAAAGCTTGAAATAACGATGTTGACAAAGTGGGCAAGAACCACCGACGCACCACCGATCACAGCTGCACCCTGATAGCTCACGACGCCGTTCGCAGTGTATGCAGACGGGATATACTGAAGGAGCAGGTTGCGAGGCGTAGCAAGTGACAACACGACTGTCGCCACAAAGAAGGAGAAATACAGCTGAAGATTGCGGAACATGAACGTCATCTGCGGAAGAGACGGCTTAAACGTCGGAACAAATCCCGTGGTCGAAGGCTGCGGACTGCTAGACTCGGGATAAACAGGAGGGGCAGACTGAGGACCCTGCGGACTGGGAAGAAGGGAATCGAGAGAAGTAGCACCTTCCATTGTTTATGAAGAAGACGGGATTTCGCATTGGGCATCTTCCACGCGGTAGCGATAGCATTTTCCATCAACCTTGATGACTCGTTCAGTTGCCTCCTTAATCGGAATCGCCAGAGTCTTCATAACCCCGTAGTCGCGATGAAACAATAAGACTGCAATACCCAGTCCGATGATGAAGGAGAAAAACGGTGCACCACGGTGGAGAATATTGGTGATCGGCACCTTCATTACTTATGGGCAGCGAGGAGATTCAGTGAGTCGGGCTCAGCTGTACACGGAACCTCGACGGCTTCAAATCGAACACATCCTGTCTCTGTAAAGAATGTTTCCGAGTCTCCCGGTCGAGGCACTCCCATGCTCTTTCGAGTCGGAGGGATAAAGACCGTTCCGAGTATTAACCCAGTCAGAACTCCGACGATAAGCCACTGGGGTTCGATCATTGTTTATTTGGGTATATTTTTAACAATCATGACCCAGAGTATGAACTGTGTCACGAACCCATAGATAGGTGCGAATGCGGAGATGATCGTGGGAAAGAGCTTCGTCACCCACGAGTATCCCCACGGCTGAGTTGGCTTGAAGAACTTCGCAATCTTTTCAGACAAGAACTCACCTCCGACAAAAATGGTGAAGATGGCTAGTGCAATCCATTTTCCAAGAGGACCAAATTTCTCGGCATAGTTTTCGCCCATCATTCCAGGGTTTCCCACAGATCCGACCATTGGTTTGAATGGCTCCTGCATGTATTCCCACTGCTTGTAGGTCCATAGCACAACCAGTGCATATCCCATTGCGATCACAAAGATCATCTGACCCTTTCCAACAGTCATCGCAACCTGCCACAAGGCATCAAACGGCTTCTGAATGAGAGTGCCGAACGTTGACCGTTGTCCAATCTTAAGGGTCTCTGTCAGAGTTGCACTAACGGTATGCCATGCACCTCGCTCATCGGTGTACTCCACCGTGATTCGTGGAGGAGTCAACGCAAGCGTCGGATCATTTGCGGCTAACGCAATACGGTTATCCTTCCGCAAATCAGCGTCGAGTTTCGTGATGGGTAGATTGATCTCGCCATAGTTCTTCGATCGAATCTCCTCAATGATGTCGGCAACATCAATCGATTGTGTGCCTACCACATATGTAGCACTGACGATCGTAGTGTCACCCATTATTATGAAGCAAACACGAGATTCGCCAGTCCACTCACGATGCGGAGGTAATTAATCGACTCAACGTAGATTCCAACGTTGTAGGTGTAGGAGAAGATGATGTTATTGTTTGCGATCGTCTGAACAACTGTCAATAACTGATCTGGTGTATAGAGACTCTGATTTCCAGCAGGAATGACGAGCGGGTTTTGACTCAATGCGGTTGACTTGAGAATACAGACCACCTGCTGCGAAGAAGCCCCGACTGCAGTCGGAAGTGGCTGTTGAAGAGTGACTCGCAGGACTACCTTATTGAAACCGGAACCATTGATCGCACCACTTGGCTGATACTGATCGTTGTTGAGTGCGAATGAATACATGTAGACACCCGGTAGATCAGACGGTGCCTGCCCAGTTGTGTGTTTGTATGCCTGGATCAGTGAGAAATACGACGTCGGCTTTGTTGTGAATCGCTCATTGCCATCGAAGAGGAGGTTACCGTTAACAAGGGCGTCGCGGGGGTAGATTGAAGAGATCTGATTTTGACCAGATGAGTAAAGGAGATCTCCTACTGAGTTTGTGATCGCCGAAAACGGTGCACGTTTCGTATTATCCCAATTCGTATAATTGTCCCAGTCGTTGATCAGAACCTTATCAGAACGCCGTGCAGAAAAGACAACGCGAGTAACCATGTTATGGAATGGAATCTGAATATCAGAATTTGCACCGTATTGACCCTCCGCTGACACATAGCGGACCTGCTTGAGAAGGAACGTCTGGTCAGCTGAAGCGAGCTGATTCATCTCCATATCGGTTAAATAAATGAAGTTGCCTTCCAGATACGGATCTGGGTAAAACGACGTAACGGTCGGATTGCTTGAAACGCCAGCAGTAGTCGGAGGAGTTAGGAAAAGACCGATTGGATACGATCCAGTAGGTTGAATACGCTGTCCATACGTTGGATTGGTCGAACCGCCTACGGTCGCAGTTAGCTGATTTGTCTGATCAACCGTTGCCACGGCAGTTGTCGATAGAACAGTGAAGGACGTCGGCGAAGAAACCGTTGCGATTGAATATGTCCCGTTCAGAAAAACTGCGGTATTGATCAATCCCTGGAGTGTCACTGAGGTCCCGACACTGAATCCATGTGGAGTTGGGGTCGTCACAGTTACATAGGAGCCTGCCGAAACAACGCTGCTAATTGAAATAACGACAGATGCCGGGTTGACATCAATCACTGTATAGAGCTGATTGAGTGGGCGAAGTACGACATTGACATACACTTCGGAGTTCTGCATAGACACGAGCGGTAATGCCAGCCCCGGATTCTCAGAGAACCAGAAGTGAAGTGGAACTACAAGTTGACGAGACCGGATCGACGGTTCAGGAGTTGTCGTGTAGGGCATATTGTTAGGCACAGCAGCCGGAGTCACTGAGTGAGGATACTGATTCACACGATCGTATGCATTTGCGGGGTCATACATCGCAGATACATTGCCAACCATCTGATCAACCACCTTTCTCTTCGCTGCGTCGTGAGTGTAATACGAGTAGAACTTGAGCCACTCTCCCGGAAGGGTCTGAATGACGACACCGTTCGCCACAAGTTCAACATGATCGATTAAATTGTATCCGATGTTCTTGACCCACTGGAACTCGTACCCCATCGCGGTACACCGGGCATCGTAGCCAGTGGGTGCTGGATTCGTTCCAAGAGAAACCATGGGCGAGTAAATGTCGGGGAGTGTCAAGACCAAATATGTATCATGGAGAAGCTGGGCATACCGGTCAATGCGACATGAAAGGGTCCGAGTTGACGTTGCCGAAAAGTCTAGATTCGTAGACGAAAATGCCATCCGAATCGATTCCATGGCGAAGTTCGTGTGCCGACGATACACTGCCCTGAAATGAGTCATCGATGGATTGCCATTGATGGGGTGATTTTGTGCCCCTACTTGTGCAAGCTGTATTAAGCCGCCAGGCATTTGTATCTACGCACGTTGAATGTTTAGACCAATGAACCACCCAACGGGGTCGCCCCCTGTGCAGCCACACAGCAGCCATTGGTAGTAGGGCGAACGCCCGGAGTTGTATACGCTAATCCAGGTACAGAACCTGCGGCGAGACTGATTGTCTGTGGATAGCGTACCCTGTTATACCGAGACGCCTTGTTCGCAAGAACCGAAGTCACGACATAATTGTAGCGACGACCCAGTGGCGGAGGGTCCTGTGTGAACGTTGAAGCGACGATATGACGCTTGTGTGCGGTTAAATAATCCTGGGCAGAATTGACCTGCATCCTATTTATACAGAAGCGAGAGAAACAAGTCAAATGAGGTTCGTACTTGTTAGCACTCATGTGGATCAGATGACGGGGTATTCCAAGGTGGTTTCCAATCTTCTTACGCAGGTCGCGACACTGGCCCCGAAGGTGAAGACGTTTCATTTCGGATTTCAGCGTCACGCCGATCGCAAGAGCCTTCGCAAGGTTCCGGAGGGAGTCGTTGCCTACGACGCGGCTGCGGCCGAGGACCCGAGGGAGGAGGGGTTTGGATTTAACAAGATTCACGAGTATCTCGAGATGGTTGGTCCGGACGTGGTTATGATCTACAATGATCCGATGATCATCGCCCGCTTCATCAAGTCGATGAAGTATGAGAAGGGTGTGTCTCCCTACAAGCTGTGGCTCTACATCGATCAGGTCTACACTGGCATCGCCCCGCAGCTGATCGACGAGATCAACAAGGCGGCTGACCGCGTCTACTGCTTCACGGACTCGTGGGCGAAGACGTTCACAGAGTATCCCAATGTGACGGTGACTCCGAAGCTCATCGAGCATGCAGTGGATCCCACGGTGTTTTCGAGCCTCCCCCAGCAGACTCGTCTACAGCTGCGTAAGAACATCGGTCTTCCCACGGATGCCCTCGTGATGCTCAACGCGAATCGTAACAGTCAGCGTAAGCGTCAGGACCTGACGATTATGGGATTCGCCCGTCTCCTTGCTAAGTATGAGGACAAGCCGCTCTACCTGCTCATGGTCACGGGCGTTGATCCGCAGAAGGGGAACTACTATGATATCCAGCGTATCTTCTACGATCAGCTTCTCCAGAACAAGCTGGATCCCAATGTGTACGGAAAGCGTCTGGCGATCATCGATACGTCGACGACTCCTCTTACGGATGAGGCGATCAATCAAATCTACAATATGAGTGACCTCGGTGTGAACACCTCGGATGGCGAGGGATTCGGCCTGTGTCAGCTTGAGCACCTGTATACGGGTGCCCCTCAGGTTGTTACGGATGTGGGTGCGTACAGCAGTTTCCTTCCCAAGACGGTTACCCAGTTTATCCCGAAGCGTGATGTCTATTATCATGCGGCTGCCATGCCCCTGGGTCTCTCCTCGCCGACGTTTTATGCAGACGATGTTGCGGCTGCGATGGACAAGGCGATCACCAACATTGGGGCAATGCGAACTGCGAAGGAGTCGATCGTCTTCAAGTCCTGGGCCGATGTGTGTGCCGACTGGCTGGCTGACCTCAAAGCCAGTACTTAATCTGCGTCTCGGAGATCTTCGTCCCGATACGCAATAACCGGTTGTTATCTTCGAATGCTTGACCGTCGAAGATTTCCTTTGAATCAGGATCCATCAAATAGACAATTCCCTTAATCTTCAACTTCTGAAGACGCCGCTTCTTGCGGGTCATGTTGCGAAGATACGTCTCATCAAGTTCTTCTGACTTGATTGATGGCTTGAATGCCAGATCCTCGCCCGTCGCAGTCGTATCGAACCTCATGCACGAGATCTGCGGCTTCTCGCGAGAGTGTAACTTGCGATGAACTTCGCAGTCAACCGCCGACTGTTTCAGCAACACTGAAATACGCTTATTGACCTTATCCTTCTCATACACCTTCTCATACAGGTATTCATCTGTGGACATGAACGTTTCCACAGGCGGATCGCCTTCATACCTCTTCAATTCAACGTCGGACTTGCGGACAGCTGCGATGTTCGGACCTTCTGCACCCTTTGACTGCGAAGGCGATATCACCGACAAGTAGAAGCTAACGCGGACCGTGCGTTCTTCCAGCGGAAGTGTCGCATGGGAACAGATACGGATCGCACGACCAATGACCTGATCGTGTCGGGCTGGTGTCCAGTGCGGTTCCATGATGTGAACGTGACGAACATTCGCTAACGTAATACCCTCTGCACCTGACGATGAAGCCATGAGCAGGCACAGCAACTTCTTTCCACGCTTTTCGATGCTCGTCTTCAAGCTGGGAGGAAAGCTGTTCTCGAACCGATTGTTCAGGATCTGTCGCATCATCTCACGCTGGTCCTCCTTCTCTTCGCCTGTAAAGAAGGCATAGGATGGCTTGTCATCCATCTCATCTTCCTGCCACTGACCGTTCTTGTTCGTGATCTTGTATTGCTGCCACCCGTTCGCATCAAGAATCGCAGCAAAGACTCCGAGTCCTTCCAGCTGACGATACTGCGAGTAGATGAACTGATTAGGCCACTCAGCCTTCGACTTGCGAGTTTCTTCGAGGTTTGTTAGCAGCTTCAACAGCTTAGGACTGTATTGTTCAAGGGCTTTTGCTGTCAGATACTTTCCAGACTGTGCTTTCAGGGCAGCAAGGATCTCCGGCTTATCAGGAACATCCGTCTCCTTCACAATATCGTTGAACTCCTTCTCCACCTTCTTTGTCAGAACCTTCAACTCAGGAGGCACCGCGAAGTTGCAGGCTAGACGAGAGATCACACGGTATGTACCACCGTCGTCATTCATACTGAGGGACTTCTTCGCATCCATCTTGATCTCCTGGAACCGGACATCAAGATACTGGACAAATTGCTCTGGACTCATCACGACCTTTTCAAGCATCTTGTCATCCTCCACACGCCTGGGAATCAGACGCTCGTCTGCACCCTTGAAGTAGGACACAAGACCCTGAATGCGGCGAGAGAACAGCAGTGCGTTCTTCATATTCAGACCATCGAGGAACAGATTCGAAAACTCTTCAAACTTCGTGGGAAGACATTCGAGGTTCTCTGCTGTCACGCGATCAACTGCAATCTCTGAACCCACATCCGCCTGGAACTTAGTTGCCCACGACGTCACCCAGTCTAACGGAACTGAGATGAACGGAAGATCCTTCTTGTACTGAACGGCTACCCGATCACCCGCCTCGTTGTAGATCGACCGGAAATGTGGAGGATTGCGTGTGATCATTGCATACTTCTTCACTGCGTTGAACTCGATCGTATCCACATCCGGAAGGGCTTTGAACGCAGTCTTCATCTTCTCCTCGTCCCACGCCGTAGCCTTTGCGAAGGGAATCGTGATCTGCTGAATCGGTCCACGCAGGAGGTTCATCAGGTAGGCGATCTCATTAGGGCGGTTGATAACCGGAGTTCCAGAGAGTCCGACGATCTTGCAGTCGACTGCGGTATAGATTGCGTCGTAGAGACGACGTGCGATGTCTGACGAGTTGACGATGCGAGAAATCAAGTTGTGGACCTCATCGATGATGACCACACAGTTGTCAAAGGGGTTCTCGCCTTCGGGAACATACTTGTCAATGTTCTTACTGGACAGACCGTTGTAGTTGATAAAATTGAAGCGTTGCGAAATGATGTCCTCGATCTGTGCCTTGATGATATCCTGTGCTGTCTTTGGCAGATCCTTGTAGTTCGGAGTCTCGCCAGGAATCGTCACGAAGAACTTGCCTGTTCGGTCAAGGAATCCCTCGGAGATCGAGAGGGCTTTCGCATCTGCCCTTGACTGATCGTTCAGTGTTCGCTCTCGCCAGTGCTGCTCGAATGAATAGATCGGATCTCCGCACTTACGAAGCTCGGACCGGTAGTTCTGCTGCAAGGACGCGGGTGTCAGAACCCATACCTTCTTGTAGCTCATCAGCGACTCAGCCACTGCAATGGATGTGCACGTCTTACCCGATCCTAGCCCGTGATACAACAGGATGCCGCGATACGGTGTCTCAATCATCAAGTAATCCCGAATCAGCTTCTGATAGGGAAACATCTCGCGTGCATTCGACTGCTTCGCACAGAGATCAACATCCTTGTCTTCGTCGTCAAGAGGGTCGCGGTCTTCCTTGCGGTATTTCAAAAAGATGCGAGTAATGTAGTCCGCGAACGCCTTTCGGTTCGGGAGGACGAAGCTCATTATCTTGTGCTGCGTTGAAATTATCGGGGAGGATAACAAGATGTCTGAAACAAAGCAGGTGACGTTCGATGGGAAGCAGGCCTCATTAACAGTGACGGGTAGCAACTGGACAATTACTGGAGAGGGTGTCAATGAGTCCGGTGATAGCTTCTTCACTCTCGCTGCCCTGGTGGAGAGTAAGAAACTCGTGATACCCCGCGGTCTGTTCGCAGGTCGCCGTCGTAAGTCCCGTTCCCGCAAAACTCGTCGCTACCGTAAGTAATGGAGCCACTCACACGCAAAAATCATCGCATCTGGATGGTGTCCATCTATCTGTTTCTGATGGCTGCTTTCCTCTACCTGAAACCGTCCGTCGCCTTTGGGCGTGAAGGGCGGATCCGTCCGTTCGGAACTGAGGATCGCGAAGCCACCGTGTTTCCGGTGTGGTGGTGGGTCTTTGTGTTGAGCGTGGTTGCATACTGCCTCACGGTTTACTTCGCACGTTTTAGGTTTGCTTAATACAATGAGTTGTCCATACAAAAACATCTTTGGGGCACCGGGGACGGGTGCACATTCTTATCGGTTTATGGGGTTCGCGATTGCAGACACAGTGTTGACTCTTATGTTGGCAGTCTACACCGCGTGGGAGTTTGGTGGGAATGTGTTTCTTCACTTTCTCTTCTGGATTGTCATTGCCGAAGTGTTCCATTATGCGTTCGGAACACAAACAGCTGGTCTAACTATGTTAGGCATCACAGCTTGTCCTCATACGTCTTAACAATGTTTTCAAGCACCTCGACCATTGACTCACGCTCCACATGATGAGGGCGAATATACGCACGGCATTCGGCAAACGTCTTCCATCCAATCGCAGAAATCTCACGCCGCTGCATGTAGGTCATCTTCTGATGTACATTCACCAGGTCGGGACTTGACAGCAACGCCACAAAGTAGACATGCCTGTATCGAATTCCGTTGAGACCTGTGAACGTCTCTTCGAGCAGCACACCTTTCATGACCGTATAGGCTTCGCGAGGGATATTCGTCTCCTCTCCGAACTCACGAATCGCACACTCAACGTCAGACTCGCACCGAACACGCCGTCCTTTCGGAAAGCCCCACTCTGGTTCCTTGAACGTGGACATATAGGTTCTCATCAACTGCTCACGGTCAACCGTTGCGAACCGTTCCTTTGATAGGAGATACTCTGGCGACGAATGATCGTCTCCCCACAGCTGCTTCCACAATGTGTCAAACGATTCGCATACAACCATCGTCTGCTCTTGCAGGGTCATGTTCGTGAACAAGACGCCAAGATACTCTGTGTCCGCAGGGTCATACTTGCCACGCATGAACTCCGCAAAGCTCAGACTATCCTTGCGTCGGATCATCAAGACTTTGACAGTCTCGGGGTCAGACGGCAACGAAGGGCAGTCAACTAAGGCAATTCCGCATGAAAGGACTGGGTCTTGGCAGAATTTGAACATGTGACCTTTTTCTCCGCAATTATTGCAGAACATTGGTGTTTGATTTCGTATCGGTAGTGAAGTTCGTTTTTCCATTGTTACTTTGAATACCTTTCCCTTGTAAAGCATAAATATGGGCGGCTTCGTCTCAAAACCTCCTCCGCCTGCTTATATGCTCGCCCCTCCGCCGGCAGCCCCTAGGAGCTCGTCGTTTATGACGATTGTAGGTGCGTTAGCTGCGATTGGTCTTCTGATCACAATCATTTACATTGGAAGCTATTGGTCGTGGGGTTCGGGATCAACCGCAGCAACCCCAAGCGATATTCAGATCGACGGCAAGACCGGTTCTACGATTCCAGCATCGAGTGCACCTCTTCAAGGCACTGATAGTGGACTACAGTTTTGGATGTACATCAAAGACTGGGACTACAAATACGGAAGTGCGAAACCTATTATCAAGCGAGTGGACCCAACACACCCCGGAACTGTCTGCCCTGCGATCAGTCTTCACCCGACCGATAACACACTTGATGTCGCAGTGAGCGTGTATCCATCGGGGTCAAACATTGACACGACTGACACTGGAAACGGCGAGACGTTCGTCTGCTCTGTCGAGAACGTGCCGATTCAGTCGTGGTTCTCTGTCTCCGTGACCATCTTCCAGCGTAACCTCGATGTCTACATCAACGGTCTCCTTGTGAAGTCATGTGTCTTACCTGGCATCCCTAAGCCGGCAATTGGAGACATCATTGTCGGTGCGAACGGTGGCTTCTCTGGTTCTGTGTGCTCGGTCCACAGCTCGCCGACTGCATTGTCTCCGGCGAACGCGGCTACGTTCTACGCTGCTGGAACATCGTGTAGCACGTCAACGCCAGCGTCATCGACTGCTGGACTGTCCAATCTTTCGCTGTTCGGATACACGTTTGTATTCGGTGTCAAGGACAGTGCAGGCAAGCAGGTTGGCGGTATCTCAAGCTCGGATATCTCTGGGTGGTTCTCTTCTTCTAAGAAACAATGAAGATCTTACTGAAATGCCCATCTAGGTCTCGACCCAAGCAATTACTTGAAACTCTTAGCAAATACGCTACGATGGCCGCCCGGCCTGATCTTATGGGCGTTGTGATTTCATGCGATGTAGATGACGCAACAATGACACCCGAACCAATTCAACGACAGGTTTTCCAAGTCATAGACAAGTTTGCCTGGAAAGCACTGTATTATGGGGCCAACAAGACGAAGATTGAAGCCTGTAATGCGGACATCAAAAAGGTAGACTATCCGTGGGACATCGTCGTTCTCGTTTCAGATGACATGATTCCAGAAGTTCGTGGATATGATGAGATGATTCGCAGGGCTGCCCCTGGGTTGGACTGTATTCTTTGGTTCAATGATGGATTTCAGGAATACAAGCTCAACACGTTGTCGATCTACGGTCGCGAGATGTATAACCGTCTGGGCTCTATGTACGTGCCTGACTACAAGAGCTTTTACTGTGATACAGAGTTAACGGACCTGTGCAAGGGCTCGCTAAAGGATAAGACTGTTTACAATCCAACCTGTATCATTCGCCACCGCCATCCTGCGTTAGGATACTCGGGCGTTGACGCACTCTACATGAGAAACCAAAAATACTTTGAAGTAGACATTCGGACGTATATCTCGCGTAAGGCATATTCATGTGATTTGTCAATCTTGATTCCCACACTCGTTGATCGACAGGCCCAGTTTACACAGCTCGTGGCATCTCTCCGCGAACAGTTCGCACGAATCTGCCCCGGTCTGCGTCTGGAGATCAACGAACTGCGGGACAATCGCGAGATGAGTGTTGGAATGAAGCGTCGTCTTCTGTTAGAACGGGCAACCGGAAAGTATGTTGCATTCATCGATGACGATGATTCGGTCACTGATGCTTATTTCGAAGACTTCCTTACATGTTTCACATCTGGTCATGATGTTATGATGCTTCGAGGCGATATGATTGGACATACCTTCGTTCATAGCATTAGTCATTCGCTTTCCGGTGCGATGTACGCCAACAACATGTTTATACGCCCTCCTAATCACTTGAATCCAATGTTGGCTGACTTCGCACGGCTTGTTACATTTGAAGATGCTATACGGGGCGAGGATCTGAAATGGACAATTGATCTCGCAAAGACGGGTATGTTGAAACACGAGACACCTACTACGCGAGTCCATTACAACTACAATGTACAAGGCACTGTATCTCCACAGTTGATCGAGTATCAGAAAACCCACACATATGAAGAATGGGTGAAAGCATTACTCGTTCCTGCGAAGCCTGTTCGAAGTGGATTGCGTCTGAGTTCAAGGGGGTTTGTTTCTAAGTAAGGGATAATGGACTCTCTTGCCCTCGGTGCTGCTGGAGTCGTTGTGCTAGGAGGAGTTGCAGCGTACGTTCTCTCAAAACCAATTGATCCTACTTCTGTCCAGATTCAGACAGCCACACAGAGTGGAAAGGTTCCGTATTCATCAACGCTTTCTCTCCCTCGGTCGTTTAACCAGGCAGAGGGTGCAACGTTCAGCTTTGAGGGATGGTTTGTAGTCAATGATTTCACATATGGGTATGGAACTCGCCGCCTTATCTTCACACACGGCGACTGTCCCGGACTGTACCTGGACTCGACCTCGAACTCGATTCTGGTTGTCGTGAATACATATGGGGCGTCTGAATCTGTACTAGTGTCGAACATTCCTGCCCAGAAGTGGATTCACTTTGCAGTTGTGGTCACGCAATATACCGCAGATATCTATATCAACGGTATTCTGCGTCAGCACCACACGCTGACTCAGCTTCCTAAGCAGGTGGACGAAGCTGTTCAAATCGGTTCGGAGTTGCGTGGGTTTGATGGACAGGTTGGTGGCGTAACGTATTATTCTCGCTCTCTCACACCCACAGAGGTATCGGTTCATGCAGCCTCTTCGCCTCCTCCCTCTATCGTCAAGGAACCTTCCTCTGGTCAGTATCTCGATTTATCCTGGTACACAGGGCGATAAAATATGAGTGGGTAATAAATGAGTTCTGGAGGACCAAATGGTTCAACCCTTACTGGTCTCACAGGAATGGTGATTCGTGATGCGTCAGATATAACTGCACAAAAGAGACTGCGTCATGTGTTCATAACAAACGTACCGGCCGCATCAGGATACACCGGTGTCAATGCGTTTCGCTCGAAGGGAATGCAGGATAGTTACTCGTTCATCATGGATATCCAGAAAGGTCTACGAGAATGTGGAGTTAACGGCGTCCCTGTCGCTGGAACACCGTTTGGTCTGACTCCTGGTGTAACAAAGAACCTAGCCAACACATCTGTGACAATCCCGAACACAATCCCTACACCCAATTAAGCCTCTAGGCGAGACTTTCGCGTCTTCTTCAGAAGGGCCTGGATCTTCTTTCGCTCTGTCTTCTTAGCCTTCGGGTTATAGGTGAAGAAATATTGAACGAAGTCGGGCGACGACCTTTTGAGTTTCTTAAACAAATCAACACGTTCACGACGTAACTCAAGTAAACTCGGCTGTTTACCCAGACATGATGTCGGGGTCAAGAGTGCGAGGGCCCGATTTGGCTTATTGGCCGCCATCTCCATAAGACGCTGTGCAACACAGAGAATGCGAGTAACCTCATCTTTAGGTTCGCCCGAATAGATCAACGCTAAGAAGAACTGCAGTAGAGTAGGAATGCTCGCAATCTTAAGTCCATCTCCGGTTGTGTGATAGCTGTGGCACGCTTGTGTCTCATAGAACTGATAGAGAATGCCGCCATTATCGTCAAGCACATCTACGCGACGAGGCATGATCTCCGTCTCTTCATGTTCAAGTGTCTTCTTACCCTTGCTCACTTGATCGATCACCTCCCTCTCTGCCAACAATGTCAGAGGTGTATACCAGTGGGCTTTGTTCTCATACCTCGTCATTGCTGAAAATCCGATCATCACTACATCATGTTGCTTCATCATCGAAACCGCAGCCTTCTTCTGTTCAATCGACATCTCCTCCGGGGGGACAATCGTATCTGTGCAGACGATAGGATAATGCTTGTTGAGAAGCATCAGACGTGTGTAGACCTTCTCCCATCGAGAGATATCGCCATCAGGGCGGCTGAGTTCAAGATACATTGACATACGAAGAAAGTTCGGGGGAACGTAGTGAATGCCGTGACGGTTCAGCTTCTCCTTCCACAGATTCTCAAATACCTTTGGGGCTAAGAGAGTGATGTCTGCCACGCCATGAAAGTCTGCGAAGACCTTGTAGGTTCCAAGATGAACACCTGGCTTCACTTCAACGTTCTCGATTCCGGCAGCTGATAGCTTGTTTGCGATGATCACACTGTGTTCTTGCGGGGTCTCGCTGAAGAAATCATAATCAGGAACCTCAGTTGGTCCATAGAATCGATCCTTCTGGGGGAGGAGGTTGTTGATCGCGGTTCCACCGTAACACAACACCCTATGGGCTTTCAGAAACTCTTCGACAATAGTTGTTGACTTCTTCACCGCCGGGTCAGCGGCGTCGTTGAGTGCAAGGACCTCTGTCTGCCTATCCACGACTTCTTTAATGGCATCGAGGTCACTCATTGTTATACTCAATCAAAAAACGGATAAGTTTTGATTTTTTTACTTGTGAGGCAGCAAGATGCCGAGTAAGTACAACCTTCGAAAGCTCAAGTCTAGGACAACCTGGGTCAAGGATGAGACCCTGAAATCTGACCCAGAGTCAGAGGCATCCTCGGAAGACGACGACTATGAGCCTGACATCGACGAAGAGGAAGAGGAAGAAGAGGAAGAAGATCAGGAAGAGGAAGAGGAAGAGGAGGAAGAGGAGGATGTTCCCATCATCAAGCTACCGAAGGGTTCGACTGTTTCCGTGAAGCTTCACATCCATACCAACGTCGATAGCAAGACCAAGCTTGTTATGGATGAGTCGGAGTCCGAGGATGAACGCGAAGAGGAAGAGGACGAGTTCATCTCCCACCTCATGAAGAAGTATGTCGACGGCAGTAATCATGGAACGGGTCGGCGTAAGCAGCGTGAACCGGAGTCACCCAGCATCGAACTGAATGAGGACGAGGAGGAGTATTACGGAGACCTGTCGAAGTCCAAGAGGCGTAAGCTCAATGAGCAGATGAAGCGTATCTCTGGCCTTGTGAACGAGGGCGATATCCCATTCAAGTTCCGTGTACTCGACCTCCCGATTCCTGATGCCCTGAAGGCGAGTGTGATCAAGAAGATCGACATCCTCAACGAGATGGATGGATCAGAGGGATACAAGCTTCGCTCATGGGTCGAGTCATTCCTTCGCATTCCCTTCGGAAAGATGGTGACTCTTCCCGTCAAGCTGGCCGATGGACCCGAGCCGTGTGCCAAGTTCCTGTCGAATACGCGAGACATGCTTGACAAGGCTGTCTACGGCATGCCTATGGCCAAGACACAGATTATGCAGACGCTGGCACAGTGGATTTCCAGCCCGGGTTCGTTAGGCAACGTGATTGCCCTGAAGGGACCGCCAGGTGTAGGCAAGACGAGCATTGCCAAGAACGGTGTTGCCCAGGTTCTTCAGCGGCCGTTCGAGTTCTTCTCTCTCGGCGGATCGTCGGATGCTGCGAACTTTGTCGGACACTCGTTCACCTACGAGGGATCAATGTGCGGTCGTATCGCGGATGCCCTGATCACATCACGCTGCATGAATCCGGTGATGTACTTTGACGAACTCGATAAGGTATCAACGACTGCCCACGGTGATGAAATCGTGAGCATGCTCATCCACCTGACAGACAGGTCGCAGAATAGCCAGTTTCATGATCGTTACTTCGCAGGTGTGGACTTTGATCTGAGCCAGTGTCTGTTCGTCTTCTCGTTCAACGATGAGTCGAAGGTCCATCCGATTCTGCGAGACCGTATGCAGGTGATCACCTGCTCCGGATACAATGCCGAGGACAAGAAGAATATTCTCACGAAGTACATCTGGCCGCAGATCCTGGAACGCGTTCAGCTGACGAGCCAGTTGACTCTGACAGATGAGGCAGTGAAGTATCTGATTGAGGAATTCAGTAAGGAGGAAGAGGGTGTTCGTAATTTGATTCGATCTGTCGAGTCGCTTGTGACCCGCATCAACCTTCTCCGAATCGCTGACGAGAACACAGCGAAGGAGTATGTGTTCTACAAGAAGATCACGCTGCCCTGCACAATCGATGTGGAGACTGCCCGCCACATTCTGAAGGACACAACAGCGGGGATCAATGAGTCGTGGCGTCACCTCTACACTTGAATCCACTCAAGGCTCGAAATGGGAATCTCCATGATACGAGGCGTATCATCCATTGTGGAAAACACACAGGTCAGAGTCGTGAATGCACGGTCAGGCTGACATCCAATACAATACTCAATCGTCTTCGCCCGGAACACGAACGGACGACTAATACTTTTTACCTTGTAGTTCTCACCCATTCGCACAAACAGATGAAAATACTTGCGAGGTTGGCAGTATTCAACTGTGTGAACCAATGCCCACGTCTCCCCACGGTGCTGCGGTGGCTGGAACGCAACGGCTGAACCACGGAAATGCTTGAAATACCACGGTGTCTCATGATGCGTATGAATCGCAAGGTCTTTGCCACAAATCGTTCCAACTCGAAGAGGATTCCACTGATAGATCACATCATCCGTTCCATCAATCGGTAACCAGTTCTTTTCACAGTCTTGCTCTCCCGGAGAGTTCAGAATACGACAGTCCGAATATAGACCCTGAATGGGGTCGTATACAGACTGAAAGATGCGGATCTTCTCTGTATATTCCCATGACGTAGACGTGCAGCAGAGTGTTCCAGATGCGTTCGTATACACACGCACATCCTCGAGACCCACAATACGGTTATCGCGTCTCATCAGTGTAACCGAGTCATCTCGCATCTTCACAACCTCGCCCGTCTCGGGATCATAGAAGGCATTCTGAGTCCTGACCTTATAGTTCTCACTCACAACTCCGTTCTCCTTCATGAGATAGCTCCCCGTCTGCGGATTGATCACGTAGTTGACAAACCGCACATTATGCATCGTCTTTCCGTTGAGTCTGAACAGCGAGACAGACGTCGGATGATAGTCTTCTCCAAACACATCGCGGGCAATCGAATGGGCCTTGGACGAATATGGAAGAGGATCAATGTAAAACGGCAGGTTGTTGTAGACGCTCTCCATATGCTGCCTGTCGTTCAGCATGTAGCGAACTGACATATCGAGTCCCGCCTTAGCCTGTCCAATGTAGAAGAGAAGGATGGTTGCCTCGTATTCAAACAGTCCCTTGTAGACATCCGTCTCTACGAAGAGGGCATCGGTAGACAGTGGAATCGAGAGACCGATCTGCGTATAGTGATACGCCTTGTGGTGCTGAGATACATCGCGAAAATACTTCGCCAACTGGTAGATCGGCTCAGCACGAGTCGGCCGCCTCTCATATGCACGAAGCATCCACTCCTCGAACTTGGGGATGTTCTTCAGGGCAAGCCACGACTTGCCGATCATATAATGACTGTACCACAGTTCCTCCTCCCAACCACCGACTGCGATTCGCTTCTTATACAAAGCGATACACTCCTTCAACTTTCCAAGACCATTGTACGTCTGGGCGAGATAGAACATGTACCGACCGTTCTCAGGCTCTTCTTCGAGACCACGTTCAAGGAGTCGCATGTCACGCTCGAACTTATCGGCCTTACATCCACCGTCATTACGGTCGTCGATGAAGCAGACTGAAGACGCCAAGTGCTTCGTAGGTCCATCCCAATACTCATGGGTCACACCCTTGCACTTCCAAGCATAGTCCATGCGAACAAGTCTCGTGTTCGGATACTCAAGGTTACCTGCCTTTTGAACCACAGTGTATCCCTCGTGTTCAAGCTTGGCCGTCTTCAACGAATTCGCCACGAAGATCATATCAGCATCAATGAGAAGGCCGTAGGTATTGGGTAGATCCCACCCCTCCTTCTTGAGGTAGGTCTGTGCGTTCTGGAAACTCAGGGTCCGATTGTGACCGAAGTCCTTCCATGTCTCTTGGGTAAGGCATCCCTTATGTGTCTTCAAAAATTCGGTAGCAATCTCACACGATGAATCGGTTGAACCAGTGTCGCAGATACAGAACGCAGAGACAAGGTCTGAAACAGCTTCAAGACAGCGAAGCAAGATCTTCTCTTCGTTTCGAATCATCAAGACTAGAACAAACTGCATGCGTCCTATTACTGAAACTCATTGACTCGCATGTAAATAAATGGGGACTGAGTTTGTGAAGCAGACCCTTCGTGAGAATCTAACGCGTGTGCTTGTGCCTCATGTGGCGGACGGACTGTGGAGTATCTACGATTCCGCCAAGGCAGCCTGTGAGCGTAACAAGCAGCCGGACCAGATCTTAAAGACGTTCCAGAACCTGTTGACCCAGATCCCGAAGTGGTCGCAGGAGACATTGAAGAAGGAGGTTGAGCGTATCGCGACTGTATCGAAGTGCGAGTACATGGAGGATCTTCTCCTAGGTGTGTTTGTCAGCTACATCCGTGCATTCGCGACGTTACAGCAGATGGAGAAGACGCATGTTGAGATCAACTTCCAGCGTCCGTCGATTGATACCTTCGTTCACCAGCTCTACAAGCACGCGGCCCGTCAGTCGTGGAGTTCTGCCTATCTTTTCAAGACGGTTGGAGTCACGTCGGAGCAGCAGGCCCGCAACCGTCGCGACATCGAGACGATGATTGGAGGTGCGATGAATGAGGTCATTGATAGCTTCATCCCGTGGAAGGATATCAGCAAGGCGTATTTCCAGACGGACAACACGCCTCCACCCGCACCGGTGCCCGAGCCCGAGCCTGTCAAGGAGGAGCCGGTCATCAAGCCTGCACTCGTTGAGGCCCCGGAGCCTAAGGCAGTTCAGTTTGATGCGGATGAGGACGACGATGAGCCGCCGCCGTTGTCGCTTGGAGATGACATCCAGCTTGATGATTCGGAGTTTGATACTGAGGACGATGAGTCGGTGAACCTCGAGCCATCGGAGACAGTGTCGCTCAATCTGTAAACTCGTTTGAGTTTGTGTATAAAAAAATAGACTCCGAAACAAATGTCCGACCTCTATTCGTATGGAATGATTGTGAGTGCAGTTGTTGTTGTGGCGATCCTTCTGTATGTTATGGACCGTCGCGGAAAGGACCAGCCGATCGACATGTCGGATGCCACAAAGGTCGGTGGCGGTGCTGCGGTGCTGACGGGCGGAGTGTTGTACGCCCTTGGCGGAACCGATGCGGCGGAACCTGTTCTGTCTGCGGTTCAGGACATGTTCACTGGAAAGCCCTCGTTCTAAAACTTTCTTAACTTCATAATAAAAATGTACATGTCTCTCTATGCCGCCGTTCTGTTCTTTGTCCTGACCCCTGGCATCCTTGTCTCCCTTCCCCCGGGTGGCTCCCGCACGACGGTTGCCCTGACGCACGCCGTTGTGTTCGCACTCGTGTGGGCCCTGACGCACAAGCTGGTTTACCGTGCCGTCGGCAAGTAAGTTAATCAGCAATCACAAGAACACTTGCCGCGAGAGGTGCAGCCCCAACAAACTGTCCGAACTTCCCGAGTTCGCGTCGAGGCACCCCCGACTCCTTCAAATACCTCGTAATTGCCTTGTATAAGTCAAATCCATGATACCTGTCGTGATTGTCACCCTTCTTGCGGAAAATCACGGATGAGCCATCGGGAAGCGACGTCCAGTGTTTGAACATCTCAAACAGTGGATGTGTGGTCTCCTCCTTCGGTCCATTCGGAAACAGATCCCAGAACACCGCCGACGCAAACCTCGCAAGGTCGAACGACGGATTGAGCGGGATTCGCGGATGAGTAGAGGTGTAGAACGGCTCGATGTTATACTGACCACCAGCCTCCTCGTCTCCCCTGAACTGAGAACTCAGGAAGAAGCGAGGCTCCTTCATTCCCGTAAGACGAACAGAGAACGCAGCACGATCGAAGTCGATGATCTTGATCAGAACACCGAACGTCGGAACGCGGTAGACAACGCCGTGGTGCTTGTAATACAGGAACTCCTCTGTCGTGGGAACATACATCACATTGTTGCCGTGGAGGTCATTGTGGACAAACCCGAACGAACGCTGGGCATACGCAAGGGCAAACACAATCTGTGCAACCCATGCAGTATGACGCTCTGGATCATCTGACGTCTTCAACAGATCGTAAAAGGTTCCAGTGCACTTCTCCATGACCGTCGTGACAACCGGAACATCAGAGAACGTCGCCCACGCAAACGGTTCACCCTCCTCTTCCTCACCCTCCTCTTCATCGTCTTCGCATGTGCATGACTCGATGTCAAACACGTCTACATCATCGTCCTCATCCTCGTCCGTGCACTCGGAATCCGTAGGAATCTCATACTCCTCCACAACACCCGACGAATTCGGCTCATCAACGTGATCGGCATCAATATCCTCCGTATCAAGGTTGATCTCATCATCCTCAACCTGCACGGCTGCACGACGTCCACGCGTGTGTGTGAATGTCTCTCCACCCATCGAACGCAGACGCAGTTCAAACGTCTTTCCGATGTTGTCAACAAACCACTTGCGATCGCAGAGATCCTCGTAGTCATCGGAGATGTCCATCTCATGCTTCGTTGCCATTGCGGCGTAGACACCGTAGACACGGGGAAAGTGCTGACACTCGGACAGAACAACTGATGCCAACGCACCCACATAGGCAGCCGTATGAGGACTCTGCATCTGCTCCGAGTAACCCTTCGCAGTCTCAGCGGGCTTCGGCAAACTGAGTGCAGAATATTCACCCTTCATGGTCTTGAATGGACTGAGAATCATCGTCGTTTTGCGATGAACTTCAACCGTCTGTCCTTTCGTCGTCTTGATATGATTCGCATCCACAACCGCGTCGATCTCTTCCGGTAGCTTCACACCATACTCAGACATCGCAGTCAACTTCTCCGTCTTGAACAACTGTTCGAGCGAAGGAAAAAACGGCTGGACATGGGTAAGGTTCCATGCCGCTGCCTGTAACTTCTGTAAGCGATGAAGCTTCAACTCGACGGCTTGGGTCCTCAAATCCTTCACCATTGTGTGTATGGGCTGGTAATGAAACATCGTAAGTAGACGCGGAACACTTTCTGCGGGTCAGAACAATGAACTTCCAGTTGCGAAAGTTCGACATCAACATGTTAAAAGACCGTTGTGAGATTGATTCTCGCAAGAGTCCGATGATCGTCGTCATCGGTAAGAAGGACACGGGCAAGTCTTTCTTGGTGCGTGACATTCTCTACAACACACAGCAGGACTTTCCTGTTGGAACCGTGATCTCGGGAACAGAGGTTGCGAACGAGTTTTTTCAACATATGGTCCCTTCAAAATTTATTCATGACAAATATTCACCTCAGATTGTGATGAATGTCATCAAGCGACAGATGAATGTCAAACAGAATCGTAACAAGGCAAAGAATGCAGGAGGCGGACAGTCGAGCATTGACCCTAGGGCATTCCTGATTCTTGATGACTGTCTCTACGATTCGACCTGGATTAAGGAGGAGTCTACGCGGTATGTGTTCATGAACGGGCGTCACATTGACATGATGACTATCATTACCATGCAGTATCCGCTCGGTATTACACCGAACCTCCGTACGAACGTAGACTTTGTGTTCATTCTTCGTGAGAATATCTTGGGTAATCGCCGTAGGATCTACGAGAATTACGCAGGTATGTTTCCGACGTTTGAGATGTTTTGTACCTTTATGGACCAGTGCACTGAGAACTTCGAGTGTCTGGTGATTTGCAATAACGTAAGTTCGAACAAGCTGGAAGACCAGGTGTTTTGGTATAAGGCTGCTGATCACCCGCCCTTCAAGATGTGCGACTCATCACTGTGGGCGAACAATCAACCGTTCCATTCCGCAATCCTTGCAGCTGACGAGTATAACGCTGCGACGATGAAAAAGAAGAACGCAGGTCCTTCTGTATGGGTCAGGAAGGAGAAGGATTAACGGCGAGTGGTGCGACGGAAACGCTTTGTCTTGCGACGTCCAGCCATCTTAACATCAGGCTGCTCGACGGGTGCGGCGGGAGGGGCGGGAGGGGGATTGGGCTTTGGCCTCTTGTTCGGAGGCGGTTTGATGGGTGCATTCGGATCTTCTTCGCCGCTTCCTCGCTTGGTCTTGCGACGGGACTTCTTGTTCTTCTTGGTCTTGCGACGGCGACCACCGAAGTTGACAGGAGCAAAGTTCGGATCCTCCGGAACAGGTGCTTCCATCTCCTCGAGTAGGGAGGAAGCAAGCAGAATCGCATTGCCATTGGTATCGCCGGAGAACCGAAGACCCTCGCCCACCTTATATCCTTCCTTAACGAAATCAGTGAGTCCAAGAACCAAAGCAGCCTCGTCCACTTCGGCAGTCCTCTTTGCTTCCTCTTCCTCTCCCTGTTTCTCATACGCGAACACTGACGCCTCGAGTGACGCATACTTCTCGCCGGCAGCAGAAAGGATATCAACAAGTGCAAACAGTTCATCAACGCTAGCGTTTGCATGGAGTTCCCTTACCTTGATCGCAACCCACTTCTTGTATTTCTTTCCTTCGGCAACCGCCTTTTTCACCTCTGCATCCCACCTCTTTTTCTCCTCTTCACTCTCTTTATGCTGAGCCTTTGCGAGTCCCGCTGCAGCAATACGCTCACTACGACGACGAGCTTCGATATCCGCCATGTTATCAGACGAAGCTGACGGTGCAGCAGCCTTCTTTCCCTTGGAAACGACATCTGACATCATCGAAGAGTCTGCCGCAGCGGGAACGGAGGCGGGAGCGGGTTCTGAGGAGACGCCGTATTTGGCATTCTCTGCACGCATCTGGGCGGCTAAATTGGACACTGTCTTTTGTGTCGGTGTATACTGATAAGCCGGGTTGACAGTACGACTACGATTCCGTAGTTCTGAACGTTCGGCTCGGTTATCTGACATAGTATTGTATCAAATCAACATTTTACTCACGCAGCACCCCCTCCGTCGGATGGACAGCCTGCGAAGCATCCTCTAATGCCTTCTCTGCCGCATTCGCCTTACGACGACGCTCATTCTCCTCCTTCTGCTTCTTGATCGACTCCTCACGCTGATCAGCGAAGAACATCTCCTTGTTCACCTCGTTCTCCTTGTACTTCCTCATCAGCTCGTTCAGCTCCTTCTCGGCATACTCAACCTCGGGCATCAGGTGCTCCGAAGGATCCCACGGCAGCCACGCACCGACCTTACCGATGAACAGGTTGTCCTTCGGGTAGCGACGCTGCAAGACTTTCGCAAACATCTGCGTCTCCTCGACCGTCGAGAAGCAACGACGGACCTTGACGCCACGCATATTCGTCTGGAAGTCGACCTTCTGATCATACATCTCCTGGAGATCCTTCTCGTTCTTGAGCTGGAACACCGCGAACTGCTCGTGGATGTCCGTCTTCTTCACCTCCTCGTGGTGAACCTTCGCGAAGTCCTGGGCATCCTTCAGAAGGTCATCGATCTTGAGGTCGTACTTCTTCGAGAGAAACGCCATGTACTTCTCCATGCCCTTGATCTTCCACTCATAGTCCATCCACTCGATGAACCGCTCAAACATGAAATGCTCCTTCTGCTTGATCACCTTCTCAGGGCTGAGAAAGGAGATGATGCAATACTTCTGCGTCGGGATCTCGGGGTCCTCGTCAAGGTAGTCGATACGGCTGCCGTCATCCTCAGTCTTCGGAAGAGTCTGCGGGGTGCCAGGCATTTACTCTTTATGTTGAGTAGTTTGAAAGTCATTTCTACGCAGTGTATAAATGTATGACCTCCTGACGACCGCGTTGCTGTTCATTGCCCTGACGCCCGGTGTCCTTCTGTCGCTGCCTTCAAGCACGCACGGCGATATCTTGACGGCCGTCGTCCATGCCCTGGTGTTCTTCGTTGTCCTTCGTTTCCTTTCGGGCCTCATCCCGTGGTGGGCCATCTGGGTTGTTGGTGTGGGTGCGATCGGATACAAGTTTTACACCCCTGCCTCTTCTGGATTGTAAAAATCTTCGCACTGTCTTGATAAATGGATTCTAAGCCGAAGCCCACTCCGTCTGGTGTTGATATGGGAGACCTCGTGATGCGTCTGGTCAAGTATTTCCTCGAGGGTCTCGCCGTGGCGATCGCCGCGTATGTCCTCCCCGGCAAGACGCTCAAGGCGTCCGAGGTTGGCATGATTGCCCTGGTTGCGACTGCGACGTTCGCGATCCTCGACATCTACGCCCCGAGCGTCGGTGCGTCGGCCCGCACGGGTGCTGGATTCGGCATCGGTGCCGGGCTGGTCGGATTCCCGAGCGGCGGACTGAAGGTGTAAGCCAACGTCACGACACCTGTTGTAATCGCACTCGCATACGCACTCTGAGTATGCTGACCGACTGTCAACAATGCTGAACATGCGGGACTCGCAGTCAGAAACATCGCCTGGGCTAACTCCCGCAGCGTGTGCGGCATGCACATCTGGTTATGGGCTGTCATGGCCACATAATGAACTCCGTAGTTCAGTAGAACCGCTAGTGCGGCCTTAGCCGCAGCTTCCATTTACCCTTATCTACTATTCTTACTATCAATGAATAACCCATTACTCTGTTTTCAAGGTCGCTGGATGGAAGTTCATCCACGTCCTTATGAACCCGAACGCATGACCACGGATATCGCATGGATCCAGATCAAGGAGGAGGTATCTGCTGAGGAAGCCTATCGTATCTGGTATGAAAAACAACGCACAATTTCTCGCTTCTTTCAACAATGTGGATCGAAGCCGCTATCATCCTCCTCCTCGCAGTGATCGCATACCGTTTCTGGAAGACTCAACCGAAGCGGGAGATTGCGGCGGACAAGGGACGTCTGTATTTCTTCTACACAACTTGGTGCGGACACTCGAAGAAAGCCATGCCCGAGTGGGAGAAGATCAAGGCAGAGCTGAACACCTCGGCTGTGTTCGGCAAGACAACCGTTGAAGCTGTTGATGTTGATGCAGAGAAGGACCCGAAGACCGCGTCACTCTACGAGGTCATGGGCTACCCCACGATCAAGCTCGAGACCTCGAGTGGAATCTACGACTTCAACCGGGGTATCGCTAAGGACGCTGTCTTTGCCTTCCTTCGGGACACGCTTGGCAAAGAACCTCATCGCCTGTAATTGACCCGCTTCGATCATGCGAGTCTTGTCTTCGTCCTTCAACTCGTCGAGGATGTGAATTCCGTCAATGTGCAGTCGCAATGAATCGTTGTGAACCCGAATCGAGCGAAGACCTGCCCACAGCGTACGAACCATGTCAAAGATGGAGAAGGATTCCAGCGTAGATGGAAAGATAGCCTGTTTGATGTGTGCGATGTCAATCACAAGAGTGCCTTTCGGAACAACGTCGTACATGTTCTCCGCATAGACACCGCCGTCAATATACAGTTGATTGTGAATCACCTGAGGATGATAAATGAACGGGAGACAACACGATGCTTTCAATGCAGTCAGAATGGGAATGTTTCCAGTCAACATCGTTGGCTTCTGTGTCGTAATGTTCGAGCTTAAGATGTAGAGCTTCTGCGGGGCATCCGAGATGACCTTTCCACGCAGATCGATGTTCGCAGCATCAAAGATTGTAAGGAACAACTCCTCCATCAAATCCATCGTAAACAACCCCTTTTTCTGCATAAAGGCGAGAATCGTCGCATGCCGAAACGAAGGCAAGAATGCTGAGGTGTTCACATATTTCATGCAGACTTCTTCTGCCTGTTTGTAGCTCATGCCGAAGGCTATGCCTGTTGCGATTACTGCACCGACCGAGCAGCCGTAAATACCATCCGGAAAGACGAGTCCCTGTCGCTCCTCAATCTCTTTCAATGCCCCTAGAATCAGGAACCCACGAATCCCTCCACCTCCGAGTGCAATCGAACGGAACATTCTAGTTGATAAGAACAACAATGCTGAAAGCGAAAGATGTATGGCAAGAACAAGAAAATCAACGCGAACGTCGTATGTCAGCGATGCGACCAGTGTTAGGACAGCTCTACGCCCAGATCAAAAAGCACGCCATCCATTCGCCGGATGCACCGTATATCGTGTTCGAAATTCCAAAGTTTGTCTTTGGATATCCACTGTTTCAGTTGTCTGAAGCCCGCGAGTACCTGATTGCTACGCTGTCCGAGTCTGGATTCAGCGTGTGGCCCGTGAACAACGAATACCTGTTGATTGCGTGGACAAAGCAGCAGACACACCGTGGACGCCCGACATTGCTCACGAACTATCGCCCACAAGTCTACGATCCAGTGGCGTTAGGAAGTATGTTTCAACAATAATGAGAAATAGCTAAATGAGAAATACGCTGATTTATTGGGCACTTATTGCCCTGAGTATCGTCGCGACAAAGTCGCATCCATATTTATTTGTTCCGATGTATCTGTGTGTATTCGCATGTATTGAGTATCTGTATAGCTTTGTGGGCATTCCGATCTGGGATCAGACAGAAATCACATCGAACTGTTACGACTGGCTTCAACACCACTTGAAGCAGAATTACGACGCAGATGGAAAGATCGACCTGACTGAGTCGTTGTTCCTCGACAAGTTCGAAACACCTCCCGAAGAGGCAACACAGAACAAGTTTAAGCATATCTTCGATACATTGGGTCTCAAAGAAGGAATGACCATCCTGGACTGTGGATGCGGAATGGGAACGTGGCTTGAATATTGTAAGAAACGCGGCGTGGAAGGTGTTGGATTGACCCTCTCGTATGAGCAGGTGGATGTCTTAAAGAAGAAGGGATTGACTGCGTACAAACACGATTATCGCATTCATAAGGAGGACTTTATCAACAAGTTTGATGCGATCACACTTCTTGGATCAGCCGAGCATATCAGTGAGGGTCATGGGTTTCATTCTGCAGAGGGAAGGGCATTTAGCACCTATCTATCTGTGTTCAAAACGATGAAGAACTATCTGAAACAAGATGCGAAGATGCTTATGACTGTTCTAACACTCAATAAGTTCGATATGACTCCGTATAACCTCGCACAAGGCTACGTCATGCATCGCCACTATGGCGGATACTATGCGTCTACTACAACGGTTGAGAACGCAATCAAGTTCTCTGGTCTGAATCTGCTGTCGACGGAGGATCATACAAAGGACTACCACTGGATCAGTGTTGTGGAACCGACTCATTTTGGACATTGGACGATCGACCTTTCAGAGAATACGGGAGACAAAGCGATGTACTTCATACGTGGATTGTTAACAGACCCGTTCCTCTTCCATCACTGGGCGTATAATTTCATGGACACCTGGATGTGGCAGCTCGGTGAATATCAGACGACGCCGCTAACAGATGAACAGGTCGCGAATGCCCCGGCAAATCTGAAGTATTTCATGATGCAGAAACAATGAAGGAGCCTGAACTGGTCCTATCGGGATTTGTCTTTTTGATTCCAGCCTACGTTGCATGGACAGGTGGTCAGTGGTTGAGCACAGTATTGTTAACAACCCTCGTGATCACATCGTCGTTATGGCACACAATCCACGAGGAATGGGTTCGTCCATTTGATCTTGCGGCTATGGTCACAGTCTTCCTTGTTGAGATTTATAACTCATCTCTCGCAGGTGCCGATCATCTTGTGATAGCGATTCTGTCGTGTCTCTATGGTCTGATCGCATATCAATGGGGCTATGTTGACACAACGTTCTGCTTCGGAGAGTCACGCATTCGTAAGATGGTCTCGCATGCAATGATCCACGTGGTAGCTGCGACTGTGATTACTCTCAACATACTGAAAATTCAAGAAAACGAAAAGTCATCTTCACACAGCAACCGACTCTCATGAACTGTGAACATGCGACCGTTTCGTGTGATGATGGGGAGCGTGTTTGCACAGATTGTGGAACGATTCTGGGAAGTATTGTCGACGAAGGGGCTGAATGGCGAGTCTACGCCAACACGGAAGACGATCCGTCCCGCACAGGTGGCATCATCAACGAGTTACTCCCCGATTCTTCCTACGGGTCGATGATGATGAGGCGAAGGATTCCCGGTCAGTCGGAGGAAGCAAAGTCAATTGCGAGGCTTTCTGCATGGTCGTTTTCGAGCCATGGAGAGAGGTCGTGGATGGGTATCTTTGATGCAATTCAGGCGTCATGTAGTCGCATCGGTCTACCGAAGGCGATCATTCACGATGCGTGTTCACTGTTCAAGAAGGTCGAGGACGCACGGAAGTCACGTGGAGAAACACGCAGGGCATTGATGGCAGGTGCGGTGTTTACTGCGTGTCGCCAACACAACGCGACGCGAACACATGAAGAGGTTGCGGGACTGTTTCACGTCTCCATTCGTGCGATGTGTAAGGGTCTAAGTCGATTCAGTGGAGAAGTGTCAAGTGTCCTAAATACACAACTGGGAATCGCAGAGCGAATCTGTGCTGACCTAAACATCTCTGACGCAGACCGCGACGCAGTCTTACTGCTTCTGAACAAGCTGCCGGAGATGGAACACACTCCGAAGACGATCGTAGCCGGAGTTGTGTCTCATGTTCTAGGCGGTCGTCTCGCAGAGATCTCAACAATCTCGGGGGTTTCATCTGTATCGATTCGCAAGATGACGGTTAGACTGTTGGGAACGACGTGATGTTGTAATAAATGGGAAACGTGATACCTGTACCGGTTGTAATGGTTACGTTTGATGATGCTACACTTATTGTCACCCATGCAGCAGAGTTCGACTGGACTGAATAAGCCGTAAGACTGTTTCCGAGACTATTAATCATATAGGTTGTTGTGTAATAATTCGAAGTTGTTCCATCTGTCAGTACAACGAGAAGTATACCAGGTCGAGTAACGTTTGAAATTGTAGACGTAGCTGAGATTGAACCTTTTGCAGTGTAATATCCAGCTGACGACGTTAATCCGGAGACGACTGTATTACTTGTTACAAGCAACTGACCTGCTACGTTGACAGTCATGGTTCCGCCAGGATAGACTGACTTCATCTCAACGAACGAGTTGCTAAACCCAGTGCCATTGAAATTATTGGAGAACGCAATCTGCCCCCAGCCGTCTGTCGCACGGAACTGTCCATTCACATCGAGCGTATAGGTTCCCGGATCACACCCGATCGACAAGCCCTTTTGAAACCGTGCATAATTACCGACGTCAAGTGAGATATTGCTCAACGTAAAGTTCGGATAGGCTGAATTGCATGAGTTTACACTCGTATTCGTTGTTCCGATCGAGATAACATTGTTCGAGAAATCTCCAGCCATCAATACGTTACTTCCCCTTCCTAAGAAGAACTTGTTGCTGAACCCTGAAGGAATGGTCACAGTTGTTCCGTCTGCAAGAGTATAGGATGGAGGGGCAACACTGGCTCCCAAAATCACATTGTTATTTCCAGACGCAGGGCTTACGGATCCATTTCCAATGATAATGTTGTTTGAGCCATAATTGCTCATTGACGAGCCAATCATGATATTGCTTGAACCCGAATTGCTATTCGAGGTCCCGAGGAAGATGTTCCATGAATTGCTGGTCGTAGATGTCGAGTTTCCACCAATATTGATTGAGTTACTTGTGTTTTTAACATTGATCGAGTTTGATGTGCCAATGAAGACACAGTTTGTATTTGACGTATTTGAAAACCCAGCAAAGTATCCGGCAAAGAATGAATTCGAGATGTTCTGAACATTCGCACCGCAAAATGTGCCCGCAAACACCGAGTTAATGACGTTACACGCACCCGCCGCCGAGTTTACACCCAAGCTCGAGTTATTCGAAGTTACATACGCAGTTGCATTCGATGGACTATTTCCAGCGTTGCAACCAACATACACATTCGCGTTACTGTCTCCGATATTCACCTGACCAAACGACGCGATGTTCGCTGACATCGTGTTGATGTTGCTTAAGTTGATTGTCGTAGTGAACGCCCCGTTCACATATGTGTATACAGGTCGAAACACATAGGGTAGATACGACTGATAATTTGCTGTACTACTCATTGTGTCTACACCATACTTTCTCGTTTAGGCGGTTTCTCTGCTATATATACAATGTCGTTCACCCTGTTCCCGATCAAGCCGTCTGAGCAGCACCTGTACAAGATGTACAAGCAAAGCGTAGCGGTTTTCTGGACACCGGAGGAGATTGACTTTTCAAAGGACCATGCCGACTGGGCAAAGCTTACCGCGGATGAGAAGCATTTTATTACCCACATCCTGGCGTTCTTCGCAGGTTCCGATGGAATCGTCATGGAGAATCTTGTGACTCGTTTCCAGGGCGAGGTTAGCTCTCAGGTAGTCAAGTTGTTCTACTCCTTCCAGAATGCGATGGAAGGCATCCACTCGGAGACCTACTCTCTTCTGATCGATACCTACGTCAAGAACGAGATTGAGAAGGCTAAGTTGTTCAACGCCATCGAGACCATCCCCTGTATCAAGGATAAGGCGAACTGGGCACTTCACTGGATGAACTCTGATCGTTCCTTTGGAACACGCCTCGTTGCGTTTGCCTGTGTGGAGGGCATCTTTTTCTCAGGTGCATTTTGCTCCATCTACTGGTTGAAGAAGCGTGGACTGATGCCGGGTCTGACATTCAGCAACGAGTTGATCTCTCGTGATGAGGGTCTTCACACTCAGTTTGCAGTGTCCCTGTTTCACACATGTGCTGAAAGACCTTCTCCCGAGATCATCCAGTCGATTATTGTTGGGGCTGTAGACCTTGAGAAGGAGTTCATCTGCGATGCGTTGCCATGTAGTCTGATCGGTATGAACGCAAAGATGATGAGCCAGTATATCGAGTTTGTCGCAGATCGTCTTGCAGTCCAGCTCGGCTTGAAGAAGTTCTACGGAACGGCGAACCCGTTTGATTTCATGGATCTGATTAGTCTGGAAGGCAAGACCAACTTCTTCGAGAAGAAGGTCTCGGATTATTCACGTGCCACCTCCGGTGCGGAGATCAGCTTTGACGAAGACTTTTGAGCTTTGTTAACACCTCCATCTCTTCTGGCGTATACCACACGATGTTGTGCTGCTCTCGTGCGAGCAATTCCATGTATTCGCATCGAGTCCAGTTTGACTTTGACGGAACCTTCGGGATTCCGATCTTCTTTTCATCGGTGTAGAGTCCCAGCCTCGTGACCATCTCCTTATTGTTGCTGCCTGTGCCGCAGATGATCGGCACATCACGCTTCGTTCCATGGATACGCACGAATGCATCGCCGTTGATCTCGAACTTCCCGATTGCGAACTTGCCATCCTTGATGGTTCCAATCATCTTATCGTTGTCAGCCGCATACTTCGCTTCAAGCTCCTTAATCCAGGCATTCACTGCTGTGCGATCCTCTCCGATCGGGTCCGGTGGGTCATATTCATCGCGACCAAGGACCAGGATATCTGTCCCTGGAACTTTGAGTCGCTCGGTAAACATCAGCGGCGGACCCGAACGCAGATACTTGATCTTCTGTTCTCGTGACAGCGAATGATCGAACACATACCCAGGCAACACTGCTGTGAACCTCGCCTTCGTCTCTTCATCGAATGGCAAGGCTGCAATCAACGGCTCTAACTCCGGCACATCTGTGACGGGCTTTGATTCGGTTGCCACCTCTTCAAGCTGGGCTTCACCACGTGTTGGTGCCTTTGTCGTGCGTTCGATGATCGTGCCATTCTCAACGCCGACGGGTCCTAATGTATACAGATCTCCACGCGACTGCAAGAGACTCGGACGACCAAACTGATCCTTAAACTTGAACCCTGTGCGAATCGCGTTCTGCACTAAGAAGATCACGACTTCCTTCTGATACTGTTTCAGGTAGGCGAACAACTCCGCACGGTCCCAGATGGGCTTGTCAAGGAACATCTTTCCAAGTTTCACGAAGACTTCATCACGAACGTCGAAATAGGTCGACAGCGGACGAACATACTCCTCGGGTTGTGACGGTCTCACACGGCACTGTGCGGGTTCACCTTCCGAGAAGACGGGGGCTAACATATCCTTCAACGTCATCTTCACATCTTCGCCTTCGGACCTGTGCTGGGGGATTTCGAGGTTCTTCCAGTCGTTCGGAAGCGTGTTCAAGCTAACCTGAATGGGGCAGTCCATCGCCGACTCTTCGAGCACATGACGCACCTTCGCAATCTTAATGCCCTTCTCTTCGACCTTTGTGCGATAGGTATATTCGTCAAAACATTCGTGTTCGGTATCAGAGCGTGCTACGTGGAGATAGACAGAGCAATTCTGCTCTTCGAACGGTAACGCCTGATGACTGCATGTGCGTAATGCCCGTCCAATGACCTGCTCAATTCGGCTCATGTTCCACCACGGGTCGAGGATATGAACCTGGCGAACATAGCGGAAGTTAACGCCCTCTGAAATACGTGGCGTTGTGACAATGACGCGAACCTTTTCACCATTGACGTTACGGTCTGACCTGGCTAATTGAAGAAGGGCATTCGTCTGGGCAGTCGAGACTTCGCTGCTCAACAACATGTATTCGCCCTTTGACTTTCCCTTGTAGGCTGGATTACCCAGAAGAGGAGGTCCACTCGCAGGCGAGAATCCATGCTCCTCTAATGCCATCGCGAACAGACGAGATCCACGTTCGACATAGTTTGAGTAGACGAGAACAACCCCCTTCGATGACTGAATCGTCTTAATGATGCTGACAAACTTCGCAGAGACTCCTGGAAGGGCTTCGGGTGTCAAGCATGGTTCACCGATGTAATTCCACTGACCTGCATTGTTCCTGAACACTTCGGCGAAGTCACGGTTCTCAGGTAGAACGCTGATCGTGGGAATCATTAACGCCATACGGGCTTCCTCGTCACCTTCCTTCGCCTTTGTTCCGTCGATGACCTTCTTCTGTCCTCCTGTCACAGTGGACGGAGTTACCGTCAAATATTTCAGCTGCGTCGCAGGTCCGATATCGAGTCCAGTGAATCCGGTCAGAGGTGTAGGTAATCCATCCACATCTTCTGCGGGGAGACGGAAAGGAAATGTGAAAGGGTTCTCACCCTTGACGTATGAAACGTAATTCTGTGCCCAGTCTCGGAACTCCTGCTCCTTTGATGCTTTGATTGAACCATCCGGAAGGAGAAAGTCAGACGCAGCGATCTTCTTGGTGATCGGCTGCTTCCGGTCATTCCAGAGGAACAGGTTCATGTAGAAGATGATCTCCTCGTGACTATCATACATCGGCGTGGCTGTAAGGAGAACAAGCACAAGACCGTTCGCCATCTTCACGAGACTTTCAAGTCCAGTGGACACCGTCTTCATCTCCGAGCTGCCCTCGCGAAGGTTGTGGGCTTCGTCAATGATCACCAGTCGATTATCAAATGTCTCGTGGATCCACTTCTCTGCTTCTGCGGGTTTGAGTTCAAGCAGCTTGCGATTGATCAACGCACCGAACGTGCTGTATCCGATAAACTCGTAGAACTCGTTGATGATACGATCTGCAAGGGTGCCGAGACGAATGCGAGTATCGGGGACATTCCACTGCTTCGGCTCAGACTCAATTCGCATCAGCATGTCGAGGTAACGGCGACCCGTGCATTGCTTTGAAGATAACAATGTCTGCGTCTTATCAAGCGAAACACGGTTAATGTCGAAGATCTCTGTCTTGAAGTTAGACTGAACCGCAGGTCCAGCAACGACAAGGACCTTCTTCTCTTGGAACTCGGGACGTAAGATGTATTCTTCCGCAATCTGAATCGCTGTACAAGATTTACCCACACCAGTGCCATGGACCATAAGGAGGTTGCGTAACGGGTTGTCCGGTGACACAACGCGACGCAGGAACTTCTGATGACTTTGAAGGGTATACTCGGACGAAGCATTGTCGCATAACTTGTTACGCAACTCTTTCAATGCTTCGAGCGAAGCAATGGGGAGATTCTCATTACGAATCTCTGCCAACTCCGGGTGAGTGAGATTAGCCATTGTGTTATGAGTAGAGGAGTTTAGGACGAAAACGAATGTGGTCGGATTTACACAATCTTGACAGTAAGACAAGTCATATGGACCCTGTATTTGAGCGTCGTGAACTTACTCGCTCGGTTCATATTAATGCCCCGAACCTCCAACGTAATATCCACGTCAGCCTTCTAGCACAACTCCGCATGAAATACGAGGGTGTTTGTATTCCAGAGGGGTTTGTGCAGCGTCGAAGCATCACGATCGTCGAACACTCGCTCGGTCGCGTAAACTTCATCAAGGGCGGACTTGATTATGTCGTCAAGTTTCAGGCAGACATTTGTATGCCGCACCCCGGACAGACATTCCATGCAGAGGTCGCACTTCGTAGTAAGATCGGTATCCATGCAGAGCTGGCCCCGATGAAGGTTCTTCTGCCTCGCGACCTCCATCTCGGAAACGATGGCTTCGAGGATGTCAAGGAGAAGCAGCAAGTTGAGTTCAAGGTTGTCGGCTGCCGATTCCAGCAGGGTGATGATTCGATCGTTGTCCTCGGCACACTGACGAGCGTGATCAATCCCCAGGTCGAGAAGATCGTGGAGGGAACAGATGAGGCTGTTGAACCGATGATCGGTGCACCGACGGGCGAGACGTCTGAGAAGCGTGTTGTGACGGTTCCCGCCGAGATCGCAAAGGTCGCTGATCCGGTGCGTCGTAAGAAGCTTGCGAAACCTCCTGCCGCTTAACAAATGAACAGGGCTAGAAAAGACAAATTACGTGAACAAATCGATGGGTTAGATGTCCATGAACACGCCCAGGTTTTTTCCATTATCAAGCGATACACCGAGGAGTATACGAAGACCCAGAGCGGTGTTCTTGTCTCGTCGGAGTCTCTTCCGGATACCTGTATCGAAGAGATGGAGCGTCTTGTCGCATTCTACGTAGATCAACGCAGTCGAATGGATGCGGATGAACGTGCGAGGAAGAGTCTGCGAAAGGAATAAAATGAAAGTCGCTCTGGATGTTGACGCTGTCCCTCTGACCGAAGAGCAAATTCAAGCTATTCTAACTGCTCACGATGCTCTCATTAAGGAGGATGTGACCGGTGATGTGCGTGAAAACGTTGCAGTCGCGACCTCGGTTGCATTTGGCGAGGAGAAGCGATTCATTCTCCCTGGTAACACGGATGAGTTCAAGGAGTATGAGTCGGCTCAGGCGATGATTGCTGATCAGCCACCGCTTCCAGACCCGGTCTTTTTGCCCGGCCAGGTAGTTCCGTGCACATATGACGCGGGTGCACAGCTGAATTGTCTAGATTCGCATGAGGAGAACTTTAAGCAGATGATCAAGGAGATGTTTGCCGCCGGTCCTGAACTCAAACTGACGAAGGAGGGTATGGAGCAGCTTATCGCAGTTAAAAACGAATAACATAATCCGAGGAATTTACAAGGGCAATGGAATCTCTTCTCTCGTCACGTGCACGGGGGGACCTTGACTACCTTGCAACGTTCGTCAAGAACAGCAATGCTGAGCTTGAATGCAAGGTCCTTTCTGGACAAATCCAAACAAAAGACATCGCAGATCGAATCATCAAGACAATCGAAGGCTTTTCAGCTGGCTCCGCAGTCGAGACGCAACATGCCACCTTCTCCTACCCAGACGGACTTCGTGTTGTCGTCAAGGGGGCGGAGAACATCCACAAGGTCTGTACTACAAATAGCTTCAAGGGAACACAAGTGAAGGTCGAACGCAAGACACGCTATTTCGGAGGTCATGGAGAACATGATGACATGGTCGACATCCCCGACTCTGGAATTCGGTTCACCCTTCGAAAGGAGGAGGAGGTCCGCAGGGACTTCACAGGTTCCGCAATGGATCCGATCTCACACGTTCGCGTGCTGAACCGCAAGAGCTGGAAGACCCAGGACGGTCTTCTTCAAATCGACTTCTCACTGGTCAAGTCGAAGTCAAAGGGAATGAAGGCGTTCTCGGAGATCCTGCGTCAGAACCCGGCGTATGAGCTGGAAGTCGAGGTCCTGAACCGCAAGGCTGATCCGAAGGCGATCGTTGAGTCGCTGCTCGTCCACATCGAGTATCTCCTCGTCGCCTTTCAGGGATCGTCCTTTCTCCTCCCATCCTCTGACGTCAAGCGATACACGATGGAGTTCAATTCAAGCGGCCAGAAGTTCCTGAACCCAGTTACGATGAAACGCCGCCACATCCGGGCTGACCGTCCGAACAACATCCTCTCTGGGTACACGGTAACAAACAAAGCCGACGGACAACGATGCTTCATCATGGTCATGCGTGATAAGCGAGTGTTGATGATTCGCCCAAACGGTGGTATCACGTGGACAGGTATCATGGCAGTCAAGGACAGCCATATCGGAGATGTCATCGATGGAGAATACCTCGAAGACAAGAACCTGTTCTGTATCTTCGACGTCTACTCGTTCCGTGGAAAGAACACAACTCGCCTTCCGCTCTTTACGACCGATGAGGATGTGATTGCGAATCCTATGTCGTCTCGCATCGGTTGTGCCAGGGAGTTCGTCGCAGACCTGCGTCGTGACTTCTCGTCAAGCCCCACTGGTCGCCCTCTTCGCGTTGAGACCAAGCTGTTCCTCGCAGGTGATGGACCTGCGATGGAGGAGGCGATCACCACGATGCTAAACACCAAGTTCGAGTATCATACAGACGGTCTGATCTTCACGCCTCGTGCATCTCCCGTCGCACCTCTCGCTGACCGCAAGGGAAACACCTGGACGACTGTCTACAAGTGGAAGCCTGCTGACCAGAACAGCATTGACTTCCTTGTCAAGTTCAAGCCGGGTGAGACGTTCGACACCGTATTGAAGCAGCGAGTGTTCAAGGGACAGTTATATATCGGTCGCACTCGTGGATTTGACATCGTCTACCCATGCGAAACCATGACGGGCGAATACAAACCTCCGACTCTGCCTCCTGAACTCCAAGTTCTCGCAGAGACTCGCGACCGTGTTCCCGGTGTGTTCCAGCCATCTGTGCCTCGTAACCCTGACGCGTATCACATCATGATTCCCCTCGATGCGAAGGGCGTGCCGGTTGACAGTGCCGGACAGCGTGTGGAGGACAATACAATCATCGAGTGTGTTCGCGATGTAGAACATGACCGCTGGACGATTCTCCGCACTCGTTACGACAAGACGTATCAATACCGCGTCCTCCACCAGCCGCAGTTCGGTAATGACGTCGCAACTGCGAACTCGATCTGGACGAATATTCACGTGCCGGTCACCGAAGAGATGCTAACAACGTGCGTCTCGAATCCTCCCGACGATACGTTCGAGGACGATCTGTATTACCGCGATGACCTCGGATCTCGCGACCGTGTGTTGAAGGACACATACGCATTTCATAACAAGATCAAGGCTGCACTCTTCACTCAGGTTGTCAAGCCCGGTTCAACTCTGCTTGAATTAGCGATGGGACGTGGTGGCGACCTTCTGAAATGGAAGGAGACGAAGCCTAGCCGAGTTGTCGGCATGGACATTTCATCCGGAAACCTCAATTCCCCCGTTCAGGGTGCATGTGTTCGGTACCTCCGCTACAAGGAAGATAGCCGGGCTGATAATCTGCCTCCCGCACTCTTCGTTGTAGGCGATATGACCCAACCTCTCTACGAACAGGACAATCGATACATTCGCATCCTCGCGGGTCTAGAAACTGCACCTACTCCGTATCTCCAACAGTTCGCAGGTCTGAAGCAATTCGACGCGATCTCGTGCCAGATGGCGATGCACTACGCATGCTCGTCCGAGGAGACATTCAAGATCTTTCTCAAGAACCTTACTGATCATGGAAAAGGTGTGTTCTTCGGAACCTGTATGGATGGGGCATCTGTCTACTCCGCACTCCTTGGAAAGAAGAGTGCCTTGTTCCGTGCAGACGGTCAGGTCTTCGGTGAGATCACGAAGGCTTATACGGATGGAGATACCTGGCGAGAGGAGTTCGGTCAGATGATTTCAGTGAAGCTGGAGAGCTTCGAGAGGGCAATGGATGAAGCACTAGTTCCCTTCGGAAAGGTGACTGAGCTTATGGCCGAAGCAGGATACGAGCTTGTAACAACAACCATGTTCTCCGATCATTACGCAAAGCAGACTGCGATCACCCTCACACAGGAACATCAGGCATTCTCGTTCCTACACCGCAGCTTCGTGTTTAAGCGTGCAGCCCCAAAGGTTGAGGAGAAGGCCGAAGTGATTGAGATGCCTACTGCAGATGTGCCGGAGCCGGTGGCTGTCGAGGCACCTAAGAAGGCGGTGAGGCACAAGCTCATCAAGAAACCGGTTGATGATAAGCCACCGCCGGAGCCACCGATTCTCTTCTACGGGGCGGATGAGAGCAAGGGTGAGTATCGCTACATGAGCAATATGTTTGTCGCACCCTTTGAAGTGGATGGCGTAACCTTCCCGACCGTGGAGCATTACTTCCAGTGGTCGAAGGCGATGATGTTCGAAGGCAAGGATTCGGAGTCTGCGAAGAAGATGTTGAAGCCTCCGCGTAATAAGGAGTTCACGGAAGCCAAGTCAGTCAAATCCCTCGGTAAGAAGGTGAAGGACTTCAGTGCTGCAACATGGGACGATGCGAAGGATCAGATCATGGAGAAGGGTGTTCGTGCTAAGTTCGTCAACCCGAAGCATGGACTGCTCGAGAAGCTGTTGGCAACCGGCGATCGTCAGATCGGTGAGGCGAACCCCCGTGACAAGTACTGGGGAATTGGCACATCGTCGGAGACCGCAGACGCGAAGGATCCGAAGAAATGGAAGGGTAAGAATATGTTGGGGGTCATCCTGATGAAGCTGCGAAATGAGTTTAAAGAAGCCAAGAAGGAGTAGAGTGGGGGAAACCCCTGAACGCTTATAAGTTAGTGGTAGACTGTCAGATTTCCATTCTGAATGCATGGGTTCGATTCCCGTTAAGCGTATTTACGAGTTTGTCCGAGTGGTTAAGGAGGCAGGCTTAAGATCTGCTGACGCAAGTCGCGTGGGTTCGAGTCCCACAGCTCGTATAGCCGTTGTAGCCCTGCGGCACTCCAAAAACGAATCTCGTTGCACGACGGTAAAGACCGTCTTACAACAAGATGCATACTCGTTCCAAGCGTACAGTGGTTGAGCACACGAACAATGGTCGTCGCTGGACTGTTAAGGATGAGAAGAAGATGGTCCACCTTCGTCGCCATAACAACATGACCTTCGAGCAGATCGCGGATCGTCTCGAGCGTAATCCGGAGGCAATTAAGCTTCGCTTCGAGAAGCTGATGAACGAGCATGGTGAGGGACACAGCGATGCAGCGGAGGTCGTTCGCTGGTTTAATCTCGGTTTCGAGTAATGTGGAACATCAACTTCATTGCCAGTGCGTTGATGGCACTGGTCGTCGCAAATTTATTCATAACAGCCCAAGCGAATGCACCGCTTTCTCCAGTTCACCTCTTTCCCCCACCTCTTTCAGTAGGAAAACAACGATCTTTTTCATCTGGTCGCGATGCGTCCATGTTTACGCAACAAGTGCGTAGACGGGCGATCGTCAATGCCCACTATGGAAACCCAGGGTACGTCTTGCGTGAAACTCCGCATACATCTGGGTTCACCAACGGTGTGCTTGAACTCTCGTTGTCAGGTGTCTGCGAACGGGTGTGTGCCGCAGTTGCTGCAGTGTGCGAGCCGATCCTCGACGCAGGGACATCATCTGACGAGTTCTGCGAGGTGCTGGATGGAAATGGGGATCTGGTCCTCGATGCGGGGACATCAGAAACTGTTGTCTGTTAACAATGAACTGTGGATCCACAAGTGTCAAGTTTTTACTTCGCAGGGACACATTAGCTGTCTGGACAGCATCAACCGTTATCTTAGCCCTTGGAGAACCTAGCGTAGTTACCGATACAGGTCAGATGAAGATTGGTGATGGAATTCACACCTGGAACAATCTTCCATATGTTGGACCTTCTGCGTCGATCATCTTTGATGGAGGGGGTCCTTCGCAGACCTATTCACAGGGTCCCGTTCTTGATTGTGGCAGCATTTTCTGATAAAGACATAAGCGTAGATGCCTTTTATACAACTCCAATTTCGGAGAGGTCTGGCGTCCCAATGGACGGCGGCCAATACCCTGCTCGCACAGGGCGAAATGGGAATTGAAACTGATACCGAACTGTTTAAGATCGGTGACGGTATCCGTCTATGGAACTCTCTTCCCTACGGAGGATTGCGTGGTCAGACAGGTTGGACAGGTCCAACTGGAAACACCGGTCCAACTGGCGTTACGGGTGCAACGGGTCCGATGGCATCCGGTACGAACATTGCGTCCAGTTATGGATATTCGTCAAGCATCGACATTACATCGTCTACGGTTGTATTTCCGTTTAATGAGACGTATTTTCAGCAGGGGACACATATTCATCCGACCTACAATACACGTATCGTGATTGAAGTACCGGGTGTCTACGAAATCATCACATCGATTCAGATTAAAAACACGAATCCGGACCCGACCAACGCGTACACCTGGCTGCGAGTGAACGGTGCTGACGTTCCCTCGACAAACGGCGGTCTTCTTGTTCCATCAAATTCATCTGCCGCATCCTTAGTGGCCGTGCCTTATTTATATCCTCTCAATGTGGGAGATTACATTGAGATCGCTGCCTATTCGCCGTCTGCAAACGTAAGTGCAGTAGCATTTGCCAAGGACGCACATGGTTCAACTCCGGCAGGTCCATCGATTGCGATCAATATCAAGCAGGTTGCGGTTGATATCGGTAAGACCGGTCCGACTGGATATACTGGATTCACCGGATACACGGGCCCAACTGGATTCACTGGACCCACTGGCTTCACAGGCTTTACTGGATTCACAGGTCCAACTGGAATCATTGGTCCTACCGGATACACTGGATTGACTGGTGCAGGATATACTGGTCCAACTGGTCCAACTGGTCCAGTCGGTACGGGTCCAACCGGTATGACTGGATCCACTGGAGTCACGGGTCCAACCGGTCCGCTTGGAACAGGTCCTACTGGATTCACTGGATTCACCGGTCCAACTGGATTCACCGGGTTCACGGGTATAACAGGTCCTACTGGATTCACAGGAGATACAGGATTTACAGGTCAGACTGGCTTTACCGGATTTACCGGATTCACAGGTCCCACTGGGTTCACGGGTATCACGGGTTCGACTGGCTTTACTGGGTTCACTGGACCGACCGGATTCGCAGGTCCTACTGGCATCACGGGTTCCACTGGAATTACGGGTTCGACTGGACCTATCGGATTCACAGGTCCTACTGGGTCCACTGGATCCACGGGCTTTACGGGCTTTACCGGAATCACCGGAGATACTGGTCCTACAGGGTTCACAGGTATCACGGGTTCGACTGGAATCACGGGGTCGACTGGCTTAACGGGATTCACAGGTCCCACTGGGTCCACCGGATTCACTGGCCCCACTGGCCCCACTGGAGTTACTGGTTTCACCGGCCAGACCGGATTCAGTGGACCTACAGGCTTCACTGGACCAACCGGACCTACTGGAATCACAGGTCCTACTGGGTTCACGGGACAGACCGGATTCACTGGACCTACAGGGTTCACCGGATTCACTGGCTTCACGGGTCAAACTGGATTCACCGGAATCACTGGAGATACTGGACCAACTGGGTTCACTGGATTCACAGGTCAAACTGGATTCACAGGATTCACAGGCTTTACAGGTCCTACAGGGTTCACGGGATTCACCGGTACAACTGGCCCTACCGGATTCACGGGATTGACTGGCTTCACAGGTCCAACCGGCGTTACTGGATTCACTGGCCCAACTGGCCCAACTGGAATCACAGGGACCACCGGCCCTGTAGGACATGGATACGCGACTCTTGTCCCAACAAATTCTTATGTTCTTGGTCCCGGTGAGATTGGATATCAGCTCTCGGGTTCATTCTTCGCAATTCCAACGGCCCAGCTAGGGAATGTTGCACGTGTCGATCAAGTCTATGGCAACGATTCGACAGCGTACATCGGTGGTCTTCCCTTTGCAACCGTTCCTGCTGCGATCTCTGCCGTGATTGGAACGGGTTCGGTCGCAACCCCTCAATTCTCCAATACAGCCATCTGGGTGCTTCCCGGAGTGTACAACATCTCGCCCACAGGCACCAATGGAACCATCACGGACAGCAAGGGTGCTACGATTTATCCTTTGCTCCAACTTCCTGCGACAACTGCCTTGCGTGGAATCAGTCTTCAAACCTGTACAATCCAATGCTCCAATCCTTCGCAAAACACGGCACTGTTCTACGTTGAAGCGAACACTCGCATGGAAGATTTGACGATGACGTTAGGGAGTTCCTCGTATGCTGGATCTAACAATCTAGTGGGTCTGTATTTCAACAGCACGGCAACCGTGACCGCTAAAGTTCGAACATCTGTGTTGAACTTGTGTAATGCTGCGATGCCGTATACGTCCTCAAACAATCTCTACGGTGTCCAGTTTGACGGAATCGGTGGGTCCTTCACGACCTTCTCGTTCAACTGCTACAAGGGTTCCACCATCAACGTCTACGGCAACGGGTCAGGAAACAAGCGAGGTATCATTGTGACGAACAGCAACATCGCAACCTTGCGAGATACGAACGTCTACGTCGCAGCCCCACCGACCAACGCTGCGTTTACAGGTTCGTATGTCGGTATTGAAACGGCTGATGCGAACAATGTGGGGTCTATCCAATTACGGTCGACAACTATCGGAAGTGTTCAACCGACAGGGTCGCAAACCTATACGGCCTCTGATATTTTGCAAACAAACCCTACGACCATCGCAAACCCAACGTATTTGGCTTCACCGGGAATTCAGATTGGTCCAGGAACAGACTTGGTGACCAAGACCGCAGGAGGTAGGGGATTCTCGACCTTCATCTACCCAACGACTCTCTTCTATGGGGCGATTGGAACCTTGAATACATCTGGAAATCCAGGAACAGGAACGCCAGCCTATTTGTGGCCAGGTTCGGTGACCATTCATGCAAGTGGTGGACAATTCATTCAGTATCCTGACGTATCGACGACTCCTCCGTACTATCGTGTTCAACAGCCGCTCATTTTGTCCGGAATGACGGCATCGCTGGCAGTGGGACCAGGAACGGGACATACGACAACTCTCACGGTGCGAAAGACACCTGCCGGAGGTGCCATCGCAGATACTGCGTTTTCTCTGGTCTTTTCGAATGCAGTCACGAACCTCTCCAAATACGACGCATCCGTAAACTTCGCAGCAGGTGACTACATCCATCTCCGAATCTCCTATGACGCAGCTGCGAATGCGACCCAAGATGTTTCCGTTCAGTTAGATTTGTTCTGATTTCTTTGCGACGATACAGTAATGGCGACGTTCGAGTACGTCAAGATTGGCGACGGCGTAACACCGTGGTCCAGTCTTCCGTACGTGGCTGGATTTCCAGGACCTACTGGACCGCGAGGGTTGGTAGGTGAACAAGGTCAGGCAGGTGTATCTGGCGGTCTGATTCTCCAATTAGATTATCCCACGACAGTGAATCCTTGGACAACAACATTGTCGGGGAGTTTGTTAACATCATTTAATGTAGGAACTCAAGTAGACATTACGGTTCCTGCGAATACTTTGAATGCCCATGTTGCGTCGTTCACGATTCCGGCTGCCTCCCTGCCTGGTGCGGTGGCTGTAGGTGGATTGTGGGACATGAATTTGTATGCGACACCTGGTGTGCCATCCTCTCCACCTACCTTCTATTTTAGTGTCTACGACAACTCCACGCTTGTAGCAGCAGGTTCAACTACCGATGCCGAAGCCGTGAACACTGCGTCACCCATGCAACAATATACCTACTCGCTCTACGTCCCTGCACACACCTACGCGACAAACTTGACGGTTCGCTTATATGCAACGACTCCAGTTGGAAGTTCGCTGACGATTGGACTTCGCGATGGCACTCCCAGTCATATTCATACGACACTGGTGTCGGTTGGTTCCGTTGGTCCCACCGGAGTGACTGGACCGCAGGGTCTTACCGGTCCCACTGGCTTCACCGGTAGTACCGGTTCAACTGGAGTCACTGGCCCAACGGGTGCGACAGGATTCACAGGTATCACGGGTTCGACTGGATCCGCGGGTCCTACCGGATTCACTGGGTTCACAGGTATCACAGGTTCGACTGGATCAACAGGCTTCACTGGGTTCACGGGATTCACGGGTCCAACTGGATCGACGGGATTCACGGGTATGACAGGTCCAACTGGATCAACAGGTCCTAAAGGTGCAGATTCGGTTGTGACTGGGCCTACGGGACCTGCTGGGGCTCCAGGTTCTGGTGGAGGCGGTTCAGTATCGATCACCGGATCCACTGGATGGGGAAGCGTGTTAACAGTTGCAACAGGTGGCACGGGGGTGTTTGGTAATTCGAATATGACGTTTGATGGCACGACTCTGAACGTGAAGGGATCGGGTGGACTTAACATGAGTAACAACCCGATTAACAATATATCCAGTGCCCTTTTTGCCCCTGTTTATGCAGGTGCTAATCCCAACGCAAGTGCCGGAGGTCAGACATATGGTACGTTCGTATCAAATTCAGTAGCGTATGCATATCATATCTTCACATCAACTCCAACGTCAACGTTTGCTGTAACACAGTCAATCACAAATGCAACTGTTCTTGTTGTAGGTGGAGGAGGAGGAGGAGGAGCTCAGACTGGAGGTGGTGGAGGAGGAGGAGGAGCTGTATTCCTCACATCGCAGTCGATTGCAGCTACGAGTTATACAGTGACAGTTGGATCTGGTGGAAATGGATCCGGTGGTTCTCCGCCAGGACTAAATGGTGGAAATTCTTCATTCAATTCCATTGTCGGTACTGGCGGTGGATCGGGAGGTGGGTATCCTCCACCCTATACTGCTGGGTCAAACGGTGGATGTGGCGGAGGCGGCAGTGGTGCAAGCGGAGGTGCCGGTACAAGCTCACAGGGATACTCAGCGGGTACTGGAAGCTCTGGCGGCGGCGGAGGCGGAGGTGGTGGCATGGGGTCTGCGGGTGGTAATGCTACACAGCCCGCAGGTTGGGTTGGAGGAAATGGAGGAAATGGAGCCAGCTACACGATTGCCGGAACAACGTATGTAGTTTCAGCCGGTGGTGGTGGTGGGTCTTTCAATGCAGGTGCGGGCAGTGCACCCGGTACAGGTGGAACAGGTGGTGGTGGAAATGGAGCAATAGGTGGTCTCACTGGGTATAATGCTACAGGAATAGGTTGCGGTGGTGGCGGTGGAGCTGGAGGTGGAACATATGGTGGTGGAAATGGGTCAGCGGGTATTGTGATCATTCAATATCCATTGAGTCAATTTGCAGGTGCAACATCTCCAGTTACTGTTGGAACCATCACCGGAGACTCGCTATCCAACTTAACCATCGCACCCACCAGCAATGTTCGACTCCAAGGACCCACAGAATGGCGGTACATCACCTCCAACGTATCGGGAAATGGAGTTACCATCGACTTAACAGCATCCTCCAATTACTATTCGACTACATTCAGGCTGACTGGATCTTCGGCCACACTTAACTTCGCAGCCCCATCATCAACTCTGTCTGGAATCTGGTGGACGTTCTCTAATGCGTATAGTGGGGCCCAAACACTGACCTTCGCAGGAACCTACACTGGGTTGACAACGCCATACACACTTTCTTCAAACACATCCATCACAATCTACTCGGATGGCACAAACTATCGCGTATCAACTGGTGGGGCTGGACCAACCGGATTCACCGGGTTCACCGGGTTCACTGGTTCGACTGGCTTTACTGGGTTCACGGGTATTGCCGGACCAACTGGATTTACTGGGTTCACTGGGTTCACGGGTCCCAAAGGTGCAGATTCGGTTGTGACTGGACCCACTGGGCCTGGATCACCCGGAGGAACTGGACCCACTGGGCCTGGATCACCTGGAGGAACTGGACCTACTGGACCTGCAGGATACGGATCTACCGGACCACAGGGTGTGCAGGGTTTTCAGGGCAATCCTGGTCCACAAGGCACAGCTGGATATACTGGACCACAAGGCATACAGGGTCTACAGGGTATACAGGGATGGACTGGGCCTACTGGACCCATCGGAACGGGACCTACTGGGCCTATTGGAGCCGCATCGACTGTGACTGGACCGACCGGTCCGGCAGGTTCCGGTGGCGGAGTCGCAAGTTCAGTATCGATCACCGGATCCACCGGATGGGGAAGTGTGATCACGGTCGCAACAGGTGGAACGGGGTTGTTTGGTAACTCGAACATGACCTTCTCGGGGTCAACACTCACTCTCAATGCGTCGCAGAACATGTGTAACAACTCGATCACGAACGTGTGCAACGTAGGGTTGACGTACACAGCTCCGTTTGCTCCCACATCAGTCAGCGGTTGCACGCTGTGGCTCGATGGTGCGGACACATCGACCATGACCTTTAGCAGTGTATCAAACCTCGCAACATGGAGGGATAAATCGACCAGTCTGTATACAGCGAGCAACTTCGGAACTCCAGTTTATGCCCCGAACATCCAAAATACACGCGGAGTGATTCAGTTCGCGGGTGGAGGCGGTGTAACAGTTCCATCGTTCGTCCTTTCGCCACAGATGAGCGTGTTTATGGTCTATTACCCGAACGGCCAAGGAACGAACGGTCCACCCATTGAACATTCGAGCAACTCATCGCTCTATCCCGGATTCTTAGTCGAGTCTGGAATCTCCAACTTTTTGATCCGCACGAGTATCCCCGCCCCGAGTGGAGTCACGTTCACACAGTCTGGAACCACAGTGGTTGGTGCGTGGTCAGCCTATACCGGTGCGTCGACATATTTTTACACGCTGTATTCCAACTCGATTTACTCGTATAACGGAACGGCAGTATCTGGGGCGTCAGCTACACTTACCGCACCCACTGCAACGTTCACCTATTCTTCACCGACTTCGGGTACATATTATTACTACACAGTGAGCGTTACAACGTCGGTAGGCACATCACTCCTGGCGACGAGTGGGATTGTGCAATATATTCCCAATATTACGCCGAGTGTAACCGTTACAAATTCGACATCTACTGCTACGGTTTCTGGTACGACCTATTATTATTTTAAAACAACTGGTAGTACATCAACAACAATCACAAACTCTGGATATTCTTTCAATATATTTGTCCTAGGAGGAGGAGGTGGTGGTGGAAACTATGGTGGCGGCGGTGGTGGTGCTGGTGGTCTTGTACAATTAACTTCAGTTTTGACCTCTGGGACATACAGTGCTATCGTAGGCACAGGGGGTAATGCGTCATCTGGACTATTTAGTTCTGGAACAAATGGTACCAACTCTCAATTTTGTAATGCAACAACTGCTCTAGCAACGGCGATTGGAGGTGGGTATGGCGGCAATGGCGGTGGGTCTGGGAGCAACGGTGCCAGCGGTGGTTGCGGTGGTGGTGGTGGTTCAGCATCTGTAGGTACTTCGGCAACAGGAGGCGTAGCTACATCGGGACAAGGTTATGCAGGCGGTTCTGCGACAGGAGCAGGGGCGGGCGGTGGTGGTATTGGAGGAGCAGGTTGTAATGCTACCGTTACCAACCAGGGCTCTCTTGGTGGAATTGGTATCACATACTCAGATGGAAACCAATATGGAGGTGGAGGTGCTGGACCAAGCCAACAATCAGGCACTCGTGTTCTTGGGACATATGGAGGCGGCTCAGGTGAACTCGCTGGTGCTAACAATGCAACCAAGGGTAGTAACAATACTGGTGGTGGTGGTGGAGGACTTTGGAATGGTACATCGGATAATTCTGGTGGTTCTGGTATCATTATTCTCTCAGCTCCGCCACAAACAACACCCGCCCCAACCTCCCCAACTCTCTCGATCGTCTCTGGCACGGCCACTCTTGGCTGGACTGCGGCTTCTGGAGCATTAACCTACAACTGGTCTCTCTACAATGCGGGAACATCAAACAGCTACACTGGAACAATCCTTACTGGACCTTCGAACACCGCTTCGACGAACGCGACTGTGTCATCTGGACTAACTCTTGGAAACTACTACTATTTCACAGTTCAGTCGTCTAATGCTTCAGGCGTGTCGCCATATACACCTTCGTCAATCGTGCAATATGTTCCCAGTCCTGATAACTTGACACTTGTAGTGACCTCATCCAACGCCACATTGGGCTGGACGTCAGTTAGTGCAGGACAGTATTACTACACGTTGTTTTCCAATACGACATCTTCCACATCAGGGGCAACTGCTCTGGTGTCCAATGTAACCTCTAGCACATCCGCAGTGGTGACACAAACGGCGACAAGTGGAAAATACTACTATTACACGATCTATCAAATCAGTTCTTACGGAACATCGTCGACCTACACAAGTACGATTACACAATTCATTCCGTACCAAGTCCTCATAGTCGGAGGTGGTGGTGCTGGTGGAAAGGGTGGTGGTGGCGGTGGCGGCGGCGGTGCTGGGGCACTACAGCTTTTTACAAATCAATCCTTAACGGTCGGTACTTCCTATACAGTTTTAGTTGGTGCTGGAGGAAGTGTTGCAACAGCAAACGTTCCAACCAATGGTGGATCATCTACTTTTGGGTCTACTACAGTTCTCGGTGGAGGACGTGGAGCGACATATCCTGGAGGAGGGGGAGTCACTGCTGGTAATGGTGGATCAGGCGGTGGAGGAGGTAACGATGCACCAACCGGTGGAACGGCTTCTGGTCCCAATACATTTGCGGGAGGTACGGGATACGGATACCCACCTGGTTCGGGTGCTGGTGGTGGTGGAGCAACCGGAGCTGGCTATCCAGGTACTATAACTGGTGCTGGAAATGGTGGTCAAGGGTATACACTTACGAATATTGATTCCAATTTAACATCGGCTAACTTTTCTTGGTTGTCTGGAATGACTGTGATTGCCTCGGGTGGCGGCGGCGGTGTACAAGGGGCTGGAACCACATATGCAATTGGTCTAGGTGGAACGGGAGCTGGTAATGGCGGAGGTGACGGAACTGGCCAAGGAAATGCGACTACAGCTACTTCATTCGGATCGGGTGGAGGAGGATCGCCTGGTAGTGGTACTAGCCTCCCTTCAGGTGGATATAGTGGTCTTGTTGTTGTTAAAATTTCGGGAATTTACACCGCAACGTCCACAACTGGTTCACCTACGAGAACCGTCGTTGGTGGAAATACATATTACGCATATACTACAGTTGGAACGTGGAATTTCACAGCATAGTTAATTGTCCTTATCTAAAACAATGGCGACCAGTGTAGGGTCAACAAATCTAACAACTACCAACACATGGCAGTTGTTAGAGGCAATCAATCCCGATCCATCGCAGTCCTCCACGATGGCGGTCTACACAAATGGAACCCTTGTTGCTTCTGGAATCACTCAATCCGGAACAACTGCGGTCACTGCACCTCTTTTTATCAACGGACAAGGTGGAACGTCCACAAATTCGTATCCTTCGTATCTCGCGGAGATGATTGCATTCAACACCGGATTGTCGTTATCCAATCGACAGCTGATTGAGGGATACTTGGCCTGGAAATGGGGACTTCAAGCAAGTCTTCCGAATACACATCCGTATTACTCCGCAACTCCATCGGCTGGAACCACAAGTGTCGGAAATCTTACAGTCGACGTAACGGGAAACATCCAAGTCGCACCGAACAATAACTTCCGCATCACAGGCCCAACTGAATGGCGAACGAACATGATTACGGTCAGTGGAACCTCTTTGACGATTCCTACACCGACAACTGGTATTCCAAGCACGAACTCTGCTGCACTGTATACCATCACAAACACCGGGTTCAACGCACTGACTCTGCCGACGTACACCACGTCGTCACCTGGTGTGTTCTGGACGCTCGCAAATTCAACTGCATCGAATTTGACCATCTCAATTACCTACACATCCGGATCTGGACTGGGATCTACGCTCACATTGAATGCCGGAACATCAGTCAACATCTACTGGACAGGATCCGCATTTACATCAATCCGTGGACAGGGTCCGACTGGGGCTACCGGTCCAACCGGAACCACAGGTCCAACCGGTGTGGCTGGAACTACTGGTCCAACCGGACCCGGATTCACAACCATTACGACGCCCGGAAGCAACTTCGTTCTGACTACCGCAAATTCTACATCTTCCAATACAGCAGTCGCTAATTCCAATTTGACGTTTAATGGGTCTACTCTGGCTGTGACTGGGAACGTGACCACGACATCCACAACCTCAAACTCGATTGGGGGTGTTACGTTGAGTAACGGAAACGCAACTTCATCTTCACTGAATGTTGGCCGAGTATTCGTCTTACCAGTCACAACCAATAATTATTCGATCATAGGCTTATCTGGTGGAAACGCCACTGGATATATCTACGGTGACTACCAACTTCTCGGTGATGGTATTCACATAGGTTATAACGCATACGGTTCAAACGGTGCATGGGTCAATCCAGCTTCGTACTACAATACCAGGATTTCGTTTGGATACGGCTATATCGGAATGTATTATGGAACTGTAACCGGCAATGCAACAGCTGGTCCGAGCAATGTTGCATTATTCATGGATGGTACCAACGGACGTATAGGTATCGGCTGCAATTCTCCACAAACAGCTCTGGATGTGAATGGAAGTGGTCGTTACGTCACAAACGGAACCGTATCAACCTCCGCATGGGGAGGCTACTATGGAACAGACACACTTGCCGTCATAACGAACGCACCAGTCGGTGTCAATTCAAACGGTGTTGCATCAATCTTATTTGCAAACTCTACGCAGGCGAACTTTCCGTATGGTCGTATTGCTACGATTGACCAACAGGTCGGTAATGGTGCATTTGCATCTACGATGGTGTTTCAGACAAACGGTGGTGGCGTTTCGTTGGCCGAACGCATGCGAATCAATTCGAACGGGTATGTAGGTATCGGCTGTAATGCACCTACTTATATGTTAGACGTAGCCGGAACCATCAATACATCTGCAGCCCTTCACGTGAGTGCTACAGCGGGTGCGTCGACTACCGGTCTTTTAAAATTAGCATCTGCATCAAGTGCGAACTATATTCAATCCGGACTTAGCACGACAAACGGATCTGTCGCCCCGCTGTTTTTCACGAGTATGAACGCCGTCAATACATGGATGACGATTGCGTCAAACGGTTCTGTAGGCATCGCCACAACAACCCCAGCAACAGCCCTCGATGTGAATGGTGGTGTCACCATTCGCAACGGCTATCGTCCAACGTACTCTAACGTATCATCTGGAACATCGCTGACGATCAACGCCAACACGTACGGTACTCATTTCAATATCACTACGTCTGCATTGACCGGCATCACACTTCCAACGGTGACTGGATCGACGGACTCGAACGCGTATTGGGTATTCCGCAACAACACCGCAGGCTACCTGTCCATCACGTTCACCTACACCACAGCGGGAACCACCTACCCCGCAAACCCGGTCACGATTCCACCCGCGAACTCCTTGACGATGATGGTGACGTATCCTAGTTCAGTTTTAGGGTATGTTTTGTTCTAAGTATACAATGTTGGCGACCTCCAAAAGCATCTCTGGGTTTGACCCACGAAGTATTCCTGGGTGTGCGTTGTGGTTGGATGCAGCAGATGCTTCGACCGTCGTTCTTGGCACTGGATCAAACATAAGTCAATGGAGAGACAAGTCGGGCAATGGAATATACGCATCTCCCTCTAACGGTGCATCTGGAGTGATTCCAACGTATTCGAACTCGGCTGTTTACATTAATAACGGAGGATCAGCAACGTATAATTCTTCGACCTATACGTGTTTGGCAATCAACTCTAACTTTCAATTAGGCACAAGCTTTACGTTGTTTGCGGTATTTAACTTCACGACTACGACTGGATATCAGTCAATTTATCAAAATTCTCGCGGAACGAATGCTGGTGGAACCATACTATCAGTTGGAAACACTCAGATTCTTGAGTTTGGTGCAGACCAAACCACTCAACGAAACATAAGCAGTGGTCAGGGGTTTACAAATTTTGGAACAACTCGAAGTGTTGTATCGTTTCACTCTACACCCGCTTCACTCTACTTATATCAAAATGGTTCTGTTCTAGCCTCTAATGTCACTGCTGCGACTCTTCCAACAACTGATGTTGGTCCGTTTCCAAACATCGGCGGTGGATATACTGACAACAGATGGGGAACTGGGTACTTTAATGAAATAATCTGCTACACTGCCGAACTCACCACCACCCAACGCCAATCCATCGAAGGCTATTTGGCCTGGAAGTGGGGGCTTAATAACAACTTGCTTCCATATTCCGTAACAACACTGGCGGGAAGTACGCAAGGTTCAACCAATGCTACAGGTACATCCGCAACCTTTTTCCATCCTATTTATTCGTGTACCGATAACCTAGGTAATCTATACGTATGCGACCGCGACAATAACCGTGTTCGCAAGATCGTGATTTCAACTGGAGTTGTAACAACATTTGCAGGAAGCTCACAGGGTTCCGCAGATGGTACCGGCACAGGTGCAACCTTCAATGTTCCTAACGGAATCGTATACGATAGTCAGGGAATTCTGTATGTTGCAGACACAAACAACCACCGTATCCGCAAGATCGTGGTTTCGTCTGGCGTTGTGACTACGATAGCTGGCAGCACGATTGGGTTTACGGATGCAACGGGAACAAGTGCACAATTCCGGTACCCAGGCGGTATGTATTTGGCTACATCCGATATTCTCTACATTGCCGATATTGACAACAATCGTATCCGTAAACTGGTTATTTCAACAGGTGTGGTTACCACATTGGCTGGAAGCGGAACAGCAACGTCTACTGATGGAACTGGCACGGGTGCAACATTCACTGGTCCATGCGGAGTTACTGGAGATGGTGCCGGAAACCTCTACATTGGAGAGAACGGGCAGAAGATTAGAAAAATCGTGATATCATCGGCTGTAGTTACAACCCTTGCTGGAAGCGGCACATCTACATTTGCAGACGGAGTAGGAGCGGCGGCAGGGTTTTATTATCCTCAGGGGATTGTCTATGATGGAATTGGGAATCTCTATGTTGGTGATGCCCAAAACAACCGCATTCGTAAGATCGTGATTGCGACAGCATCTGTAACAACCATCGCAGGAAGTGCTACTGCCACATCGGTCGATGGAACTGGTGCTACTGCCACATTCAACTACCCGATTGGAGTTACGCTTGATTCGGCGGGTATATTATATGTATGCGACTTCAACGGCAACCGTGTTCGTACAATCAATACCAGATCTATACACCCCTTCTATTCTACTCCAGCGTTCTCGAGGCCGTTTGGACCTACCGATATTCCTGGATGTGCGTTGTGGTTGGATGGGGCGGATTCATCTACATCATCTATGACGTTCAGCTCGGGAAGTAACTTGAGTGTGTGGAAAGATAAATCAGGTGCTGGGAATAATTTTAGCTTGACGGCTGGAACGACTTCAAACATACTTGACGGAGGATATTCAGTTGTTAATTTCCCATCGGGTGCTATCATGACTTCGGCTAATCGGATCACGTTTACCACATCGTCTGCGTTTTTCATAGTATCAAAGGTAACCAATACTACCTATTTTTGTTATCTATTAGGTTTTTCAGATATCTTTTCTGGAGATCTTGGAATAAAGTATCTATACGGTATCTTAACCGGAACACCTGCGTCAAGTCAATCTTATGGTGCAGGTGAGTTAGGAAGTACTACGTATTACGTGAATGGTAGTTTTAATCCGAACTTTGGAAGCAACTATTATACGAATGTATACGCAATCATCGATACAGTTGCTCCTGTGTCGGGCGGCACTTCTTATCTTACGTTATCATCCGCTTTTTATAGTCGCTATTTCATAGGTAACGTTGCGGAATTCCTCTTCTATCCCGGAGGAGTGACATCATCCCAACGCCAACAAGTCGAAGGATATCTCGCGGCCAAATGGGGACTCCTGAACAACTTGCCGGGCAAGACCTTGTCGCCACTGAATATTCCTGGATGTGCGTTGTGGTTGGATGGGGCAGATCCGTTAGCAGGGGCTTTACCTGCTAATGGGGCGACCGTGTCTACGTGGTATGATAAGTCGGGAAATGGGTATAATGCGACAGGAGGTGTTTCGCCCACATACAATAGTTCTCAAAAAGCCATCACGTTTAATGGCTCTTCTTGGCTAACAACCTCTTATTCTTCTGTACCGACGAATGAAACAGCATTTATTGTATTTCAAACTACTACAACAGCACTAGCAGCCAGTTGTTTTATGATCGGGCCAACAAATAATGGGGGGCGTTTACTCTTGTCTGTGAATGAAAATGACGGATTTGGACTTTCCTTTAAGATTGGTTCTTATTTCGTCGCTAATGGTTCGCGAATTGTTCACGCACAAAATCAAATCTGTCTTGGAACAGCAACGGTCGCTTCAACGACATCATGTGTATATTTAAATGGAATACAGGGTCCTAATTCTTCATTAACCTACAGTGGTACAGGAACGACTCAAATAGGAACTGCTGCTTCTGGTGGCCTACCAGCTGCTTTTTATATTGGATACATCTATGAAATAGTTATCTACAACACATCCCTTACCACCACCCAACGTCAATCCGTCGAAAACTACCTGATGTCCAAGTGGGGCATTAGCAACGTCACGTCACACCCCTTCAAATCCATCCCACCTTCTACATCACAACCTCCCCAGTTTCAAGAAGTGACCCCTGGAAACTGGACGTATGATTGGAAGCCTTATTTGAGTAACTTGGCTGCTGCGAATTCTAGTGGTGTTACGGTTACGAGTTCGAATCTTACGGGAGGAGGGACTTATACAGCGAATGGGTGGATGGGAGGCGTTCTTGCTCCAAACGGGAACATCTATTTTGCCCCTTACCAGGCAACGAATATCCTTGTCTTAAATCCAACAACAAGTGTAACCTCGAACTTGACAGGTGGGGCGACGTATACATCGAGTGGATGGTCGGGAGGCGTTCTTGCTCCAAACGGGAACATCTATTTTGTACCTAATTTTGCAACAAACATCCTTGTTCTGAATCCAACAACAGGCGTGACGTCGAACTTGACGGGTGGTGCGACCTATACTACACAGGGGTGGAACGGAGGTGTTGTTGCTCCAAACGGGAACATCTACTTTGCTCCCCGCGTTGCTGCAAACTTCCTTGTTCTGAATCCAACGACGGGTGTGACGTCGAACTTGACGGGTGGGGCGACGTATACGACAAATGGATGGCAGGGAGCAGTTCTCGGCCCAGATGGAAATATTTACTGCGTGCCCGGAAATGCAACAAACATCCTTGTTTTGAATCCAATAACAGGTGTAACCTCAAACTTGACTGGTGGAGGGACGTATACAACAAATGGATGGTCTGGAGGCATTCTTGCTGCGAATGGTAACATTTACTTTACACCTGCGTCTGCAACGAATATCCTTGTCTTGAACACAGCGACTAAAGTGACGTCAAACTTGACGGGTGGAGGGACGTATACAGCGGGTGCATGGTATGGTAGTGTACTTGGTCCAACTGGTAATATTTATTGTGTACCGAGCGGTGGGACGAACATTCTTGTATTGAATCCAACAACAGGTGTAACCTCGAACTTGACGGGTGGGGCGACGTATACATCGAGCAGTTGGTGGGCAGGTGTTCTTGCTCCAAACGGGAACATCTACTGTGCCCCTTGGAATACCACAAATGTTCTAAAAATCAACTTCGCCGGTCTTTCCCAAACACCCTCTTCCAGTTATTGCCTCTCACCCTATGCGAACAAAATGTAATTTACGCCTTACTCACATGAATCCTCACGCTATTCCCCTCGAAGGAGAACGACACGACAATGCCCGTGACGAGGGCCTGGATGTTGGCCACGACGGATCCCATGTCGGTCCCAGTAAGGTAATTGATATACGCATTCACATCACGCCTCACTCCATCGGCACAAAGGTCGGGGGGTGTGACGGAGAACGACTGAATCACATAGATACCCGGAAACCCAGCGGCTGCCCACTGGAACAGCTGTGGACGGTACTGATCACGCGTAGGGTTCACGAGGGCGTTCAGGGATGTGCGGTCGACTGACTCCTTCTCCACGATGACTGCGTGACTGGCCATCAACTCCTCCATCGTGACGATAGTGGGTGCCTCGACTGTACCCGTCTGTGCATTGGGGAAGAGGGTCATGATGTCGATGGGTCCAGTCGGTCCAGTTGCTTCCACACTCTCGACGAGTCCAGTGGGTCCAGTTGCCTCCACACTCTCAATTCCGGTGGGTCCGGTAGGTCCAGTTGCCTCCACACTCTCGACGGGTCCAGTGGGTCCAGTTGCCTCCACATTCTCAATCGGTCCAGTCGGTCCACTTTCGTCCATTTATTACTATGTATAGATAAGGATGTCAACTGGACCGCAAGGTATACAGGGTCTACAGGGCATACAGGGTCTGCAGGGCATAGTCGGCCCGACCGGACTTCAGGGACCTGTTGGAATTCAAGGAATTGCGGGGTTACCGGGTGGACCAACGGGTCCTACAGGTCCAGGGAGCGTAGGAGGAGCCGCAAGTTCGGTGTCGATCACTGGTTCCACTGGATGGGGGAGTGTGATCACTGTCGCAACAGGTGGCACGGGACTGTTTGGTAACTCGAATATGACATTCAATGGGACGACTTTGGTGGTCAATGCAAATCAGAACCTCTGTAACAACACGATTTCCAACGTAAACAGCGTGAACCTGACGTATATTCCTCCATTTACCCCTGCAACGGTCAGTGGCTGTGCATTGTGGCTCGATGGTTCAGATACGACATCCATGACGTTCACTGGTGGGACATCAAACCTCACAGCGTGGAAGGACAAATCAACCAATTCATACACAGCTACTAATTTTGGAACCCCCGTGTATGCCCCGAACATTAAGAACTCACTCGGAGTGATTCAGTGTGCGAGTGGATCAGGCGTGACCGTACCCTCTTTCGCAATTTCTCCTCAAATGAGTGCATTCATTGTATATTATCCGAACGGCCAAGGAACGAACGGTCCGCCGATTGAACAATCGAGCAACATTACGACATATCCTGGTTTCTTGGTGGAGCCCGCTATCTCCAACTTTGTGATCCGTACGAGTATGCCCGCCCCAATTGCATCTGGACTTCGCTATCAGTTCGATGCTGCAAAGAATGTACCGACAACAAGTGGCTGGACGGATGCGAACGGATACGGTAATCTTACATTGTACAACTCTCCTACGGTCACAACTGGACCTGTGAATTATGTAACATTCAACGGAACAAATCAATATGGTGGTAGCGTGGATATGACTGGCCTATCAGCCTTCACGGCTACACTATGGGTTCGCACAACTAGTACAGCTGATAATGGAGTCTTTTATCTAGACCCATACTTTATAGGACAAGATTCGGCAGGGTCAGGTAGCCAAGATTTTGGGATAGTCATGGGCAGTGGATATGCAGGAGTCTGGTCTGGATTACAATCTGGAGGCGATCCAGCAAATCTAGCACAAGTGTCTACAAGTTCTCCAAACTATATTGCAGGTGGTGCGTGGGTTGAACTAACGGTTACATCTAGTTATACGAATGGTACAAAACTTTACATAAACGGAACACAATTCGGTTCGGCTCTTACAGCAAATCAAACAACACAGGCTGGTCAGAACTGGTATATTGGAGCATCTCAACGCGGCTACGCGGGCGGTGGGGTAGGCTCTTGGGCGGCAACATCCATTTCAGTTGTACTCCTTTACACTCGTGAGCTTTCATCAACCGAAGTTACTACGAATTTCACATCCTATCGTGGTCGGTTCGGAGTGTAATGTATGCCTAGTTAATTGTCCTTATCTAAAACAATGGCGACCAGTGTAGGGTCAACAAATCTAACAACTACCAATACATGGCAGTTGTTAGAGGCACTCAACCCAGACCCATCGCAGTCCTCCACGATGGCGGTGTATACCAATGGAACGGTACAGGCGTCCGGAACAACGCAGTCCGGAACGACCGTTGTGACCGCACCTATTTTTATCAACGGACGGGCTGGAACGTCCACGAACTCCTATTCTTCTTACATAGCTGAGGTAATTATCTTCAATACGGCCCTTTCGTTATCGAATCGGCAATTGATTGAGGGATACCTTGCACAGAAATGGGGATTCCAATCAAGTTTACCATCCGGACATCCATATTATACTGCGTCTGTCCCTACCGGTATACTTACATCGGTAGGTAACGTAACGGTCGACACAGTGGGCAATATCAAGATCGCACCCACTAGCAACATCCGCCTCCAAGGACCTACTGAATGGCGGTACATGACCTCCAATGTAGCAGGAACCACGGTTGATTTGACTGCCTCATCCAATTATTACGCGACCATCTTCAGGCTGACTTCTGGACCTTCGAACGTACTTAACTTCGCAGCCCCTTCGCCCACGTTGGCCGGTGTATGGTGGACATTCTCGAATGCATATGGTTCTAGTCAGACATTGACCTTTACTGGAACCTATACGGGTCTTACCTCTCCGTACACACTTACATCGGGTTCATCTGTTACCATCTATTCTTCTGGTTCAAACTACTACAGTAAACCAGTTTAATCCGCCCCGCCATACTTCTTGTAATACTCCGAGTACGACATCGGAAGAGGGCCGGTACTTGTGGTCTGCACCGCCGTAGGTGCGAACCTCTGAAACAGACGCTGTCCGACGAGAGTCGATGCCTGCTCATCTGTAAGCTCACCCTTCTCAATCTTTCGCTTCAACGCCAGCATCTCAAAAAAGGTAGAATCCAGCCGATCCTCTGCGTGCATCTGCCACAGACTCGGGAAATTGAAAAAGAGAAACTCGTTCTCCGTCTTCATCTTCTCCATAAACTCCTCTCGACGAAGATGCCTCCACTTCTTCTTCGAGTGATCCATATTGCGAACCAGTGCCTGAATCTCGGTCGCGGTAAGCTCCTTGTCAGAGATGTTCCGCTCTCCCTCGGCAACTTCAGTCGGAGTAAGCTCTCGGGCTGCCATTTTCATGATTATGAATAGAATGTATAAGCGGTTGTAACGCAGTCATCAATTGTCCGCACTCTTCTTGCGTTGTCATTCCGGTCAGGATGATGTTCCCAGTCCTGAACACCTTCGCAATCCACTTCGCATCTGGAAAGTAGATCTTGACTGCGGGATACACTGCGGGTTCGTATTCTGTTCGCACTCCTGATTTGCGTAGAGATGCGTAGAGTGTCTCTCTTGATAAACTCGTAACCTCTTGCAACCTCGTCTTGTAATTCATGAGAACAACCCTTCGGATCTCCTGCGTCCATGCGTGAATCGGGGCTACGTCATCCGGAACTCCGACTGCCTGCGGACACGTAGCCAGAATATGCTTCCTTAACCGAGCCATGACCGAACGATCATACCTCTCGTCCAGAACGCCCGTGATGTGAAACACGCCGTTCTGGAAGATCTTGACCGTAATCTCCTTCTGTTTCAATTCCCCACCACCATCATCAAGACTGACAAGCGTAATCGAATTATGACCGAACCCAGTTGTTCGCTTTGCTGGTGCTTTCTTTGCACGACGCTTAATCAGGTCACGACGCGAAGATCCCCTAGACGGAACACCCTGTTTCTCGATCTTGATGATCGACTCCGTCAATGGGAGGGATTCCAGAAGGAGGTTCGTGTTCAATCGGACGTTTACGTTGTACAACACCACCATCGTTGTTAGCGTCGGCGGATCCATTGGTCTCTCTCACGTGAATGACATCAATTTCGTTTTTCCAAGCCTGTGAAAATGACATGGGTTCACGAGACACGATGTGACACGGGAACATTCGAATCACGATACGTAAGCGTGTCTCATCCATGGGAGTAAGCATCCATCCTTCGAGATAGCCTAGCCAAATGGTAGCTGTCTTGTGATGGGAAAAGATCGCAAGTGCCTTGTCAGCCAGTTCATCCAGCTTCTCTAGTGACAAATCAAAGCAATCCGATGGTTTGGGGGCGTTATACAGATAGACTGTCAACATTATGTGACAGTACGAGGATATATGTAAGTGTTCTTCCAAGCAGGTCCTCCAGTCGCCGAGTTGATCGCACCTGGAGAAAGACCCTTACATGCACACGCTGATGCAAAGTTGACCTTGCCACACATCTGGCAGCAGTTGTTGATCGACTGACGGGCCTTGAAGACAATATCCTCCTTGCGATAGTTCGGGTCAGTTGTTGACAGAAGTGTTGACATCTTGATCGTGTCATTGAGTTCGCGGATCTGCTCGAGCGACTGACCTGAACCGTTAAAGTTGGCAATTGGTCCATAGCATGTTGCCTGGATCTGGGCAGCCTTGACATTCGCAGGCTTCAACATAACAGCGGTTGCGTTCGCCGATGCGTGCGACACGTAGGCAGACGCATCCTTCACGCGGTGACCTCCCGAGATCGTCTTAGTTGTGGCATTACCGGGGGCATTCAGTGTCGCTGTGCACGCAGTCGCAGGTAAAAATTGTTCGTAGACAGCAGACGCCTGCTGCCTCTGGATTTCGGTCATCTGACCACACGTCATTCTGGGACGAGTGTCGACATATTTTGGAAGACGTAACTGTTGCCTCGTGAGATACTCGCTACACGACATACTTGTTCTTAGAAGGAGATTCATTTACAACCCGGGGTGCGTGAGCAAATGACGACGACAACATTCACGCGTCAATCCCAGGTCATTCATCGCCCTGCCTTCCGCTGTCACCTTCGTGTCGGTCGTCAGATACATCAGCTCAGAGTTCGGACGTCCATCTTCACGGCGATACTCCTTGACCAGGCGAAGAAACTCCTTCCACTTTCCAGCGATCGGGAGATTGCAGGTAAAGCACTTGATTGGCAGCGGGAAATCCATTGCTCTCTTCTTATATGAGTTTCACGGTTCGTTTTTCGCAGAGTAGAACAATGAAAGTCAAGACACTCTACTGGATTGCAGCGGCGTTTGTAGTCCTTGCATTAGTTCTATTCCTCAACCCTCCGAAGCCCGACTTTGTCGCTTCGAACTCCGAAGATGTCAGCCGGTTTACTGACTCGGTCGATGTTGACATGGCGATGGGAAACCTTCACTCCGACCCGCCCACGATGATGGTTGGAAAGGAGAGTCTGAAGCCTACCCTGTTATTCCCGCCGTCACAAGATGACCTTGCGAAACTTTCTGGACCGGTCTAACAAATGAGTTCATTCAAAAAGTGGTTGTTGATTGTGATTGTCACACTCGCGTTACTTCACATGGGCTTCGGTAGCCTGTCCGATATCCTCCGGACAGGTCAGCTCACATCTCAGCACGGATGGACGGAAGCCCTGATTCTGATGCTGCTCGCGATTGTGGTTGCAATTGCGGTGAAGTAAGAGAAGCCCTCGGGGCTTCTCAACTACCAACTAAGTTCAAGCTCCTGGGCTGACCAGTATTCAGACGTGCCATTCGGGAAATGACGCTCAAACAGAAACGGAATCTTTCGCTGCTCAATCTCACGCTTCACGACCTGTTCGAGAAACCGCGGGTCACTTGTGCGTAGTCCTTCTAGACTCACAAGTGGTTTCGCACCCTCTGCTAGCTGCTGCTGACGGGCTGCCATCAACACAACATACTCATACTTGCCGAAATAGGGCGTGGTCACCCGCGGAACCTTCAAGGCATCAACGACCTCGGAACGAAAGACCGGCTTGACTTCAGGGTGGTCAGTTGACATGCCTCTCTCTTGTCTAGGAACATACTCTTTCGTTTTCAATAAATGCCGATCATTAAAGGTTCAGCATCGGAGTTCACGACTCTAGCCAGAGTCAACGCAACTCAGACAACTGATCCCGAAAAGAAGTCGCGTACCTTTGTAGCCCCGAATAAGATGGTGATTGCACCGATTGTACGCGAGTCTTCCGTGAGCATGATGCCACTGACCAAGGTTGTTAGATTTAACTTTACAGGTGGATCTCAGCGGTTCGATGTACCGACACAGGTTGATTATCTCATAGTTACCCTTCTTGGTGCAGGTGGCGGGTCGCATGCCGGCGGCAGCTACCTCAATGGTGGTGCTGGAGGGTATGTCTCGGGCTACCTTGGAGTAACACCTGGAGAGACACTCGACATTGTCGTCGGTGGTGGTGGCGGCCCTGGAGTGGGAGGAGGTTATGGAGGCGGTGGAACAGGGTGGGACACGAAGACATCAAACACACCCGGTGGTGGTGGCGGACGCACAGCGATTCGGAGGCAAGGTGCAGACATTGTCACTGCGGGCGGTGGTGGTGGTGCTGGCCGTGGTCCTAGCGGTGTCAATGGATACGGAGGTGCAGGTGGTGGCCCGGTTGGTGCTACTGCTGGAAATGCAACTGTATCAAACGGTAGAGGTGGTACACAAACCGCAGGAGGTGCTGCTGGATCAAGTTCTACAGAGACTGGAGTCGCAGGGTCACAGTATCAGGGTGGCAATGGTGCAATAGGTATCATCACGGGTCTTACTCTGAACAATTCTAGCGGGACCATGACGATCACCGGAACGATTCCAAATATTACATTCGGCAACAGATATGGATTTTATGTGACGATATCAGATTCTTCGAATTCTAGTCTCAACGGTAGCTGGCAGGTGTCTGGGACTGAATTTACACCGGGCTGGACTACGAACTCGGTCACCGTGATCACAAATATTAGCGATTCGATAACAAATATCACAGGTGCTACAATGCGTGGTAACAATGACGATACTGGCGGCGGTGGCGGCGGTTGGTTTGGTGGCGGTGGCGGTGGATTGGATGTAAACGGTAATTATGGCGGAGGTGGCGGAGGTGGCTCATCGTACACAGCCCTACTCGATCCTTCGCGGCAGATCATGGACATCCAAGGTGGTGGTGCTGCCGGTGGAACAGGAGTAGCTAACGATCCACAGCGTGGAGGTGGAAACGGATCCTGTATCATTCAGTACAGCGTGATTCCGGGGTACCATAACTGGAAGAGTCCGCCTTTCAACGGTCGCATCTACATTACGTGAAAAATGTTAGCAATAGACAATGCCTACACGTTCCGCGTCTGACTACACCACATTCCTGAAGCTTCAGGCCCAGGCAAAGGTTGTGCCGAAGCTTACTCGTACAACACCCTACAACGAGGGTGGTCAGACGGTAATCAATGCCCAGCTCCAGAATTCCGAGATGTCGTTTGTGACACGTGGTCAGGTTACCCCAAGCCGTGTTGCTCCTCGCCAGGTTGTACAGAACCGGTCGAACTCCAAGGCACTGTCACAGGTCGCAACTCTCAGCGGCGGTGGAGTTCTGGGCGGTGTTGTCAACAGGCCACAGCCTCGCACATCAGGTACAAGTGGTCTGATTGTTCCCCAGACGAACCTCATTCAGTTCCCTGGTTCTGCACGTTAAGACCTAAGACCTCGCATTCTGCTTCCACATCGCATCACATACTGCACACTGGTACATCCAGGTTACATTCACTGAATCTAACTTTACTCCAACAATGTCAGACTCCTTACCTTGTGTAGCACAGGTAGGATTCAGACACGTCATGTTCTTGAACCGGGGAAGCGTCGGGTCATACTTCAGGTAGGGATTGATCGAATACTGCACAGAGGTATCCTGCTGAAGGTCATGCTCGTAGACAATCGGATTCTCCTTCGTCACCTCCTCCTCGTAGGGGCAAGCCCTACACTTCAGGTAAGCCTTGTTATCATGCTCAACCATCTCGTAGAGGAAATTTGAACACTGAGTGCAGAACTTCATTTGCTTACCTTTTGCCGTGAAAAGATGATGTTCGTTTTCACTGCCTGAATCCAGTTTCTTGCGTTCAAAAGGAATGCCGCCGCCATAATTCGTCGGGAGAGTAATCAACGATGCAGTCCAGTAAGCTTCAACTGTTTCTGGACGCACACCGTGCCGAGACCAAAAGCGGTCTCGAAACTCATCAGCTCTTCGGGCATGGAATTTTGTATACAATTCCCGAGGAGAAGATGGACGATTTCTATCGTCTCTACTGCAATCATATCTCAAATAGTGGTCCTCTGACCATCACGGAGAAGATGACCAGAATCGGTCCTCTCCGTGTGGATCTTGACTTCCTGTATGACGGGCATGTCGAGGACCACAAGCACACGCAAGCAATGACAATCGCCTTCGTGAAGGCATACATGTCCGAGGCAGCACGCTATGTTCAGATCAAGGACATCACTGATGTCTTCGTGATGGAGAAGCCGGAGCCAACCTTCTACCCCGGTAAGAAGGAGTCGAAGTCGGGTATCCACCTGATCGTTCCAGAGGTTCGCGTGAACCGCAACATCGAGCTGGCAATTCGCAACACTCTTCTTCCGAAGATGGACGACTATTTCCCCGGGCTGGAGATGAAGAAGGACTGGCGTGAGACGTATGACAAGTCGCCGCTTAACCACACGAGCTGGTGGGCGTTGCTCGGATCGAAGAAGCCTGCAGGCGAGGGTGCGACTCCGCAGCCGTATCAGCTGAAGTATTCCATCGAGTGGGACCCGAACGACATTGCGGTTGCGATCGATGAGGAGGTGAACCGTGAGATCAAGCCGGAGAACATCCGCAAGTTCTCGATTCGTGCACCAAACAACTCCGAGACTCCGTTCACAGAACTCGGAAAGGCATATGCACTGAAGGAGGAAGAGGTTCGCATCTCTGGTGGTCCGGGTATCATGCCCCAGCGTGGCCGCCCTCCGCAGCGTGGTGAGCCGAATTCGCGGGCTTCCTCTCCGACTCGCGTTGTCTATCTTCAGCCTCTTTCCGAGTCGATGCTCAAGTATTACGAGGGACATGTGTTCAACCTGAGTGCCGAGCGGTTTAACAGCCACGATGAGAGGACGAATGTTGGACACTGCTTAAAGAACATCCATCCAGACCTCGACAACCTCTGGCTTGAGTTCTGCTCACAGCGAACGGATGGAAAGTATGATCCTCGTGAGGCCATGGCGAAGTGGCAGGGGTTCAACTTCCGCAATGACGGTGCGAAGCTTGGTGTAGGCAGCCTCCGTCACTGGTCTCGTACGGACAACCTCAACGGATACATCGAGATTGAGAAGCGTAATATCGACCGTCTCCTCGATGAGGCAACGGACACGCAGACTGAACACGATATGGCCCAGGTCGTTCATGCGAAGTTTCGCGACGAATTCAAGTGTGCTAGGTTCAGTGCTTCTGCCTGGTATTGGTTTGCCGGTCACACCTGGCGTGAGACGGATAAGGGTGTTTCGCTTCAATGCCGCCTGTCGAGCGATGTCTTCCGTGACTTCTTCCGGAAGGAGACTGAGATCACGAATATGATGAATGCAGATGGATTCCCACAGTGTCCAGATGGGAAGCACGATCCGGGTTCATGCGACTTCTGTAAGGCGGAAAAGAAGAAGCAAGCGTACGCACACATGCGGAAGCAGCTCCGCATGACCCGATTCAAGGAGAACGTGATGAAGGAGTGTCGCGAGCTGTTCCTCGATGAGGAGTTTGCGAACAAGGTGGATGAGAACAAGAACCTCATCGCATTCGCAAACGGTGTCTTTGACACGCTGACGTTCGAGTTCCGCGATGGAAAGCCGGAGGATTACATTTCATTCTGCACGAACCTCGAGTATCACCCCGATCGTCCACACGAGTCCTATCCGTGCTGGCAGGAGCTGAACAAGTTCATACACGATGTTCTGCCTGACACAGATGTTCGCGAGTATTTCCTCTCTTACCTCGCAACGTCACTCTCGGGGAACAACGAGGCACAGAAGTTCCACATTCTCACAGGAACAGGTTCGAACGGTAAGTCGATGTTGATGAACCTGATGTCGACTGCGATGGGTGATTATGCGTGCAAGGCACCGATCTCGCTTCTGACACAAGCCCGTAACAAGTCTGCGGCCGCTGCACCCGAGCTGGTCCGCATGAAGGGTCGTCGCTTCGTGACGATGCAGGAGCCGGATGAGCAAGTGCCTCTTAACACAGGTCTCATGAAGGAGCTGGCTTCTTCGGAGAAGATCACTGCCCGCGATCTGTATGCTGGTTCAAAGCAGATGCTGGACTTCGATCTTCAAGCCCGTTTCAATCTGGCGTGTAACGAGAAGCCGAAGATCAATACGCAGGACGGAGGCACATGGCGTAGGTTGGTTGTCATCAACTTTCTGAGCAAGTTCGTAGCTGATCCCCGTCTTCCGAATGAGAAGCCGATTGATGAGTCGATTGTCCAGAAGTCTCAGAGCAAGGAATGGGCAGAGGCGTTCCTCAGTTACCTGGTCTTCCTCTACACGAAGGGCAAGGGGTTCCGTAAGCTTGTGCCGCCGGAGAAGGTGATGGAGTATACGAGCGAGTACAAGGAGGACAGTGACGTGATCGCCAAGTTCATCCGTGAGAAGATCCACGCAGTACCTGAGCCGCCGGCGGGTGAGCCGGAGAATGCAGGAATTACATGGGGAACGATTTCAAGGGAGTTTGTTGAGTGGAAGCGGACGAATGAGCCGACAAGCAAGGTTGTGACTGCAGATTTGAGGAAGCAGCTTGAGAACATTTACAAGAAGATGCCTAGAGGCGGTTGGACTTCCTTCCAGTGCGGTGACGCTTAACGCGGTTGCGACGGGTCCTGCGACCCGCTGTCATCGGAGGAGGACCTCCCATCCACTGAGGACGAGATGCCCATACTGAAGATGTCTTCTCAGAGATCCAGTTGTACGTGTCTTCGAACATTGTATTCAATTCTTATTTTTTACTCATTGCCACCGCGACGGGCACCGATCTTGGAGAGAACATACGTGCGGAGCAGGCCGATCGTGAACACGACCAGGACGAACGACACGATGAGGTTCACCAGCTCAGCGATCACGTTGCCAACCTTGAGGTCCGCCGAGCCGACCTTGATGGACAGGGTCGAGACACCCTTGCCCGCCGCCGCAGCCGGGGCGAGGAGCGGCACGAGGATACCGTCATTCAGCGACTTGAAGAAAGCCGCCACGACACTTCCGAGATAAAACGACGCCGTCAGAATGATGATGTCCTTCGTATCGAGCATTTATTGATTCAGCTAGAATGTTTTTCGGAAGAACCCATAATGGACGTCTCCTACTGGGGGCCACCGGGTTGGCAATTATTTCACTTGATTGCCGCCTCGCCCGGTGCGGAGAAAACACTATCGCTTATGCACCGTGTGTTGCCGTGCAAGTTCTGCCGAGAAAGCACGACGAAGTTTGTAACTGAACATCCTCTGAAGGGTGACACCCAGCGGTGGCTCTACGAGATTCATCGCAAAGTCAACGAGAAGCTTAAGGTACAAGCAGAGACGGACCCAGCTGTCATTCTACCCGACCCCGACCCGACCTATGAGGACGTGCGTGAGAAGTATGTGAACTTGTTGCGGAGTAAACCATCTGGAATCCCTGGTCGCGACTTCTTGTTTTCAATTGCGTTCAACTACCCCGACAAGCCCGACGAGGACCAAACCTCCACTCAGAAGGAGTTTCTGAAGTCGATGAAGTCAACCTTTCCCTTCCCCGAACTGCGGAAGACGTACGTCAAGTATGCTGACTCTCATCCGCCAGCACTGGGTTCTAGGTCTGACTACATGCATTGGATGTATGGTCTGCTGAAACGTCTCGCGGCAAAAACGCATTCGCATCTACGCACGTATCGCGGATACGCACATCATGTGGCTTACTACAAGAGTGGGTGTTCTAAAGCAACGTATCATGGAAAAACCTGTCGCCGAGTCAACGGAGGATATACCAAGCAACGTGATCATAAACGTACCCGACGGATCGTGGCAGGAAGTTTACTTTCGTAAACAGGGAACCGAACAGACTCCTCTATGTATGAAAGTGTATATGGGTATGTTAGTTGTTCTTAGTCTGTTTGTAGTTCGTTCTATGTTTGCTTAAAAGAAGGACTTGCGGCTCTTGCGGTGGCGGCGAGTGTGCTTCACACTGGACGCAGCGTGGTGCTTGTACGTCTTCTTCGCCGCGAGGATCACCTTCTTCAGGCCGTCACCCTTCTTGTAGGTGCCGCGGTGCTTCATCTCCGCCATCGTCTTCTTCACGTGAGTAAGCCAAGGATTCGCCATTTTGTTTAACCGCGAGGAATAAATCCAGATCCACTTCCAGGGCAGAGATTCCACTGACAACCGTACGAGTGAACATCATCTAGAGTTTTAAACGTAGAAAAAGCCTGATCGGGTGCGACGATCACAATGTTCTTTTGCGTGAAGGTACGAAGCTCGGATTCATCGCGGGGGTGGGCAGCCTGCTGATATGTCAGTCGACGCAGGTGACTATCGTTCCACGACAAGTTCAGCATCGGCTCGAGGTCAGTGCCGCGAACCTCCGAACCCGACACCAACACAAGCTGGCTCGCTAGCGATTCGAGAGTCCGGTTCTCAACCGACCCCTTGACGAGATGCTTACGGACCGTTGTATTGAGGTGGTAGGCCACACGGTTCAGTGTGAAACTCTTGTCCGTATGGGGGACGAGACTAAGGATAAGCGGGTCTCGCGATGGAAACGCCTCGTTAAGAAGTGTAACGCAACACGACTCAAACGACCTCGCAGTCATACCATCATACTTGGGACTCAATGAAACCACTGGCTGATCTTGACCATCTGAATAGATGTGAAGCTCAATCAGGCGAATTCCCTTTGACAATGCCATAGTCAAGTCTTCGAACGTGCTTCCCTGCACGTAATAGTCCACCAGTGTATTTGACCGTTCCTCTGGCCGGGACTCTTCGGTTGTATAGAGGACGTATCCCGCTGTGACGAGTGCCCCCAGTACAAGTACTTCCATTGATTCTCCTTCTTATTTTTTAGAACGCCTCCACAGTAAATCACGCAACGCATTGACCTCGTCATCCTTCACGCGTGACTTCATTGAGATACCAAGTAAACATGCACGGTGAAAGAGTAAACAATACATCCCACACTCCGAATCCTTGAACTGATGCCGCGTCGTGTTGTAGGTTAGCTTCATCGGGGCACCTCCATGAGAATCCAGCTGATCCTTCCAGCGAAACATCAATCGCTGAATCTCCTTCTCCGGCTTCCGGGCATACGAATCAAAGTAAGTCATGCGAGGATACATCAGTTCATCACGCATATCCAAGAACGCCGCAATCCAGTGCTGACCCGGTCCATCGTGAACATCAGTATTGAACACGATGCCAACCCGGCGGTATCCCTTCTTTCGCAGTGTATCGAGTTTGAGACTGCATAATGTAGACACAATGCACTTCGACATCTCAGACTTCAAATCAAAGTCAATAGGCACACATCCGACAAAGTAGTAGTCATCAATCACTCGCTCATACTCGTTCTCAATCTTGTCAATGTCATCAGACGACAGCCACTCCGTTCGGTTCGCATCCCATGATTCGGGGGCCCGAGGACGCTTCATCATAGAACCGACAATACAGGTCGGGTTACCGTCGTTACACTTCGAATGAAGACGACGCTTAAGTTCTGCCCAGACAGCCTTGGCATCTGTCTTCTCGATTTGTGGTTCACGAGGGTGTTCTTTGTTATAGACGGTTCTCAACCGTTCAATCTCGTCCTCATCGAAGAGGAACATCCCTTGCTTAAAACGGATACTTTCCTTGTTGCGAAAAAGAAAGGCAAATGGAGGCCCTCACTCGTGTTCTGTCAAAGTATGTTCGCGTTACCAAGAATCTCAATGAACTCAATGCCCAGGCATCTGAGCTACGTGATAACCGACGAACCATCGAACTAGATCTCGCAGCCCTGTATGCACATACAGAGTTGCCAAATTCAATTCAGTTGAAGGAGTCGGAAATGATGTTCTCGGTCAAGCGACCGAATCAGTGGAAGAAGGGATGGACGTTATCAAAGAAGGATCTTGAACAGTATCTGACTGAGATTCTAGGCGAGAAGGGAAAGGAGGTTATGGGTGAGATTGTGCGTCGTCATGAGCCTAAATTGGTTGGATCTGATTTCGGCTTTGACCTGAAGACGACCGGATCCTCATCCTGAACCATCTCAGCAAGGCTCATGTTCGATGACGACTTCTTCAAACTGCCAAAGTTGGAGTGATTCCGACACAAATACAGAACAAACCCCGCGATCAATGCGACACTCAATCCAGCTGCTACCTCCATTATTTCTTAGGTACGGCTGTCTCGTAAGCCACCTCTTCTTTTTCAATGAGAAGAAGCAACCTCTTCAAGTCATCCAGGTCTTTCTGTGCAGTTTTGACATTTTGTAGTGGCATGAAGCCTCTTTGAATTCGAGTAACTGCACAGGAGAGAGACTGTTGGAGCTGAACAACTTGAAGGGCGAGAGTGTGATAACCTTTTCGCATCAATCGTATGTAATGGACGAAGAAAATCTTTAAACGCCATCGTCTTCACGAGAGTCAAAGTATTCCCGCATCTTTGCCTCGACAGCCTTGTCGGTCAATTCCCACACACCGTCCTTATTTGGTTCTAGGATGGATCGCACATCGCGAACTCCATCCAGAATACGATGCCGGTCGACATACTTGCGGTTCTTCGCAGTTCCGTGCCACAGGTGATACACGGTCCCCGTTGCACACGAGACCTTCGGTGCGATCATCTGCGAATACTCTTCGTAGCTCTTCTGGAATGCTGGACGGAGGTAGGTAGGGGAGAACTTAACACCTAACCACGCAGCTGCAGATAACGTATCGCCACTTCCCGTAATCCCATAGCTGTAGAAGCCAACGTCCTTGAACCACTTGCGTTGGAATGCCCACCCAAACCCAGGGTGATAGGTTGGATTGTAGACCTTTGCCCGGTCCATGTAGACAACGGACAGCCGCGATTGCGTAACGCGAGTGTATTCGACATCCAACCAGACACACGTTGAGAACGGCTGAACGATCTGATAGCTGTCAAGCAACAGCGAGATCTCCTCATACCACTTTGGATTCCCAAAGATAATGTCCGCATCGAGGAATAGGATCTTCTTGAACCAGCAGGGAATACGCTTCTCAAGCAGGGTACAGAGCCGCTCCTTGTGAAACAACACGCTTGATCCACGCACATGAAACGCATGCTCGATCTCAGGCTCACCGAAGACAAGTTCAATCGTGTAGAAGGGAATCTTCGCGAACTTGAGCTTCTCAATTGTGTAGAGATAGTTCATCACCATTCGCTTCGACTTTGACGGGTTGAAGAATACGAAGCCGACGGCTACGTCTTTTCGCTTCGGACTCTCATATCTACAATCTGCTACATTTACAATACAGGTCTCAACTGGCGGTGCTGTTTGCGGAGTTCGAACGACATTGTACGCAAACGACTGGGCCTGTCCCATTGTTGTCTCTCACGGAAACTTAACGCCCTCCATACGCCGCGTTTTCGATGGCCTCTTTTTGTTCTGCGATTCTGGCCGTGTGCTTACGGCGACTTTCCTCAGCCTGCTTCTGCAACCGCTTGAGCTGACGCTTGCGTGATAACTTATACATACGGGCGTTCTGCTTCTTCGTCTGGAACACAGACTTCACTGCCTTCTTGATGCCTAAGAACCCGGCCCGACGCGTCTTCATTGTTATGGGCTGACAAAAACGAATTTACCCGATGAATGAGAAGAGATCTCATGTACTCGCCCTACAATGCCTCCAATCGAACATTTACCGAAGATGATATCCACCGCATTCTACGCCGTCATGGACTCCCTCATTACCGCGTATCTAACAGGAAGGTATTTCAGACCGCGATGGTTCACACCACATATGTTCGACGTTCTGAATACACCACTCCCGACGGTGAACCCGCCGTCCTTGCCCCCTGTCCCCCAGGCACGATGCCACTCCAAGACGAAAGCTACGAATGTTTGGAATTTGAAGGTGATGCAGTCCTCGGTGCCTGTATCGCGACGTATCTACGCAAGAAGTTCCCCGAGAAGAAGCAGGGATTCTTGACGGACGCCCGTAAGGAGCTCGTCAATAATGACCGTATCGGGGGGCTGTCAAAGGAGTTAGGGTTGAATAAGTTCTATGTCATCTCTCGCCATAACGAGGATTCGGTTGCGATTGCTGGGCGTTCAAACACCAAGAAGCTGGGCGACATCTTCGAAGCCTTTCTGGGGGCTTTGTGGACAGACTGTGGTAACCGGTTTAACGTTGTCTACCCGTTCGTGACCACTGTAATGGAGACTTACCTTGATATCGATGAAATCGTCGCATCTACGACTAATTTCAAGGACCTGTTTCAGAAGTATTGTCAACGCGAGTTCAAGTGCACACCGGAGTATGAGATGCGATCCAATGACCCGAAGAAGAACGAGATTGTTGTAGCTGTGTTTGTAACTGGAAAGGTATATGGAGTCGGTGCAGGGACTACGCGGAAGAAGGCAGAGCAAATGGCATGTCAGGAAGCCCTTACACGAGTCGGGGCAGCTTCTTCTTGAAGGAACGACGTCCAGCCACCTTTACAGGTTCCTTCTTTGTAGCCGCTACGATATCCGCCATCTCAGGATGTCCCTTGAAGTCCGGCACTGGTTCAGCTGCCTCCTTCTTCAGCTGTTCGTCTGTCATCCTCCTTTTTAAGGCAGATTCCGCTTCTAGTGTTTTTGGTCCACCATACTCCGAGTCCCATTCATCCACGACAGCCCCTGCAACTTGAACTGGCATTGTAGGTTCAGGTTCCGTAGGGGCAGGTCCTTTCATTTTACCATTTCGGGCAGGGTTGACTGACTTCCAATATGCGTCAGCTTCTGCATTGTCGGCTTCCATTGTACTATTGTCTACCAACTTGTGGGTAACGAGAATTTCACGGACCCGTTCAGCTGAAGCCGTAGGAGGGGTAGAATGAATAGCCATAAGTAGATCCCTTGCGGCCCGCGATGCTTCGGTGAACTGCGTACCCATGTAGTCATGTAGAGGTTTGAGAACAGAGAGGATGTCGAAGATTCTGGCGATTTGATGATAGCGTGTTTCATACTTCGGTTCCATGTAGTAGGGTCCGTGTTCAGCACTCCAACGCACAATTGTCTCTATCTTCGTCACTTCATCATACTCAAGATCCTCCTTGACTTCATAGAGATTAACTCTGCCGTCTTCTGGTATCACACGTGGATTCCTATCCTTAATCAGGTTCTTCTCTGGATGGGCTGGGTCATAACTACTCGCATCGAGCCAGGACTTGAATCCTTTGGCTTCTATACCACCCTTCTCCTTTACGAAATACCTAGCAATATAGAAGAACTGTCCATACTTCATACTATACTCACTGTCATCAGCAATGTCGTGGATGCTATCGGCCCGAAAGATGCGTTCGTTATAGTTCTTGGGATAACTCACGCTGTAATCAGTGTGTTTCTGTAGAAAATCTCGTATCTTGGAACGCCCGAAGTCATGAATGACCACAGTTCCGTCATCCATGATCGCCGCATTTCCCATGTGGAGGTCGTAATGAACGAATCTCCCGTCGATATGAAGCAGTGTTTTCAAGATGTCCTTCATTGAGGAGACTTTCTGTTGGGGTTCTAATCTGGAAATATCTGCCTTTTGATGCCGCGTGAGTAAACCATGCCATGTTTCATCCTGACCATTCTTCGTAGCTAAACCAAGTTTGTCCTTCAAATTCCCTGCGGGTACGCTTTTGTATGTGCTTGGAATGTCTACAAGGTAAAGTCCATCTTCCACGTATACATTTGTATGCATCTTCACGTAGCTATCGAGATACGGACCCGTGCTTGGCTCAAGCCACTCCTTAATGGTTGTATGTATAGGCAGTTCCTCGCCCTCATCGGGCACTAAACGAACTACGGGACGATACTTTTTGAGCATATCAACTAACCACGTATCGTCAGATGGGTTTGCTAGGGCGGGATATTCAAGTAGTAAACTCTCAACATCATCCTGATCCGGAAACGACGAATCTTTGAACCGTGTATCGTAGAACACTGGTGTATCTGCCCCCATCGCAATCATCTCACCGCCCTTCATCGGCTGGGTCACAAGAAGGTGCTCGCGACACCTTACCTTACGTATGGTCCTCCGCCGCTTCTGTAAGATTGATTTGGTGCAGATGGCAATCGCCCTGCCCTCATTCTTGGAGCGAAAGGTCTTTTTGACCTTCTTTATACACCTACAAAACCGCTCGACCTGCGGTTCCCTCATTGTTCAATCGCAGAAGAATATATCCTCGCAAAAGATAAACACAATGGGTGGAGGTCTTCTTCAACTTGTCGCCTATGGTGCCCAAGATGCTTATATCACCGGAAACCCTCACATCACATTCTGGAAGGTGATGTACAAGCGTCACACGAACTTCGCCATGGAGGCCATGCGTGTGAACTTCACGGGTGCACCGACGTACGGTCAGCGGTCTGTCGTGGTCGTCAACCGGAATGCTGACCTCATGTTCCGTACCTACCTCGAGGTCACGCTGCCCGACACGCGTGCAACTGCTACGAGTGCACCGGCTGACGTGCTCTGGACTGCGGGCGGACGTCGTCGCCTCGGTTACCTCCTCATCCAGCAGGTCGAGATCGAGATCGGTGGCCAGGTGATGGATCGTCACTACGGTGAGTGGATGTACCTCTGGGAGTCTCTTACATCTGGCTACGACCAGTCGGTCCGTCTGGATCAGATGCTCGGCACGAACGTCGAGGGAGCGACGTCGACCCCGGCCGGCTGCAACGGTCGCCCCACGGTTCTCTACATCCCGCTGTCCTTCTGGTTCTGCCGCAACCCGGGTCTGGCCCTGCCTCTCATTGCCCTGCAGTACCACGAGGTCCGCCTGAACTTCACGTTCCGCCAGGCGACTGATCTTGTCCAGAGCACTGGCTGGGGTTCATACGGTGGTCTCGCAGGTGCGGCGGCTGCCCTGCCCCGTTTCAAGGATGCGGCGGTCTACGTGGATTACATCTACCTCGACACGGATGAGCGTCGCCGCTTCGCCCAGCAGACGCATGAGTACCTGATCGATCAGCTCCAGTATGGTCTCCAGCAGTCTGTGACCTCGCAGACGGTTCGCCTGGACCTGACGCTCAACCACCCGGTCAAGGAGCTGGTGTGGGTCTACCAGGATGCCCGCAAGCTCGACTGCTCCGGTTCCACGCTGACAGCCCTCGGCACCGTGAACACTCAGCCGTTCGCCTACGACGATATCGCTAACCGTTGCCGCCTCCAGCTCAACGGCCAGGACCGCTTCGATGAGCGATATGGTGATTACTTCTGGAAGGTTCAGCCCTACCAGCACCACTCGGGCGGTGCCTTCGAGGTACACGCCAATACGCAGCTGCCGCTGACGGCTACATCAGCTGGAACGGTGTACGCCTCCTTCACGGGTAACCTTTCGACTGCAGGTGTTATCACTCTGACTGCCAATACGATTGGTGGGTCAATCCTTGCGGGCAACATCATGAAGATCGTCTCCGCCGTTGCAACAGCGACGGGTCTCCAGGTTGCAGGATTCCCGATTGGAACGACGGTCAATGCCCTCGTGACTGGAACTGCCAATACGAACGCTGCAACCTATTCGACGAGCGTTACATCTGGCGTCACGCTTACAACGGGCGTGACATTCTTCGCACTGTATGACACGGTTACGACGATCACCGATCCGGTCACCGGTACGGCTCAGTCCGGTTTCCAGCAGACGAACCCTGAAGCGATCGGTCTGGTGAATGGCGTGCCGTCAGTTTACGGATACACCCAGTCGATCAACCCGATCAACGTCTACTCATTTGCCCTTGCCCCCGAGGAGCACCAGCCGTCTGGCAGCTGTAACTTCTCCCGCATCGACACGACGACGCTGGTCTTCGACTCGATTGTCGGTATCGACGGTAAGTCGCTTGCCGCTGGATCGTTCCCGTCCAAGAACTACCCGTACCTGTTCCGCATGTATGCCGTGAACTACAACATCTTCCGCGTGATGAGCGGCATGGGCGGTCTGGCGTACTCCAACTAAGTCCTTCGCACATAAGGAACCACCAATAGACCCAGAAGAAGAACCAGGACCACGGTATCGAATACTCCAACGATCTTCTTATACTTAATGGGCAGTTCATCGGTCCCAGGAGGCACACCTCCATATGGCTTCGCCCATCCGATCAGTCCACCTAACAGCGTAGGACCCAACTTGTCGTTACAGTCGTAAATGTAATCATACCACGCCATCAACACATAAGCAGTCATTGCGAGAACAAACGCAAGCACTGCTTCATGTTCCCATGCCTTCGGATGAGGCATCCAGAAGACAAAAAGAATGAACAACGCAAAGACGATGCATTTTTCATTCAGGTAGAGAGGGGTACCGAAGAGTCCACCGCCCATTTATTGTAAGTCAGTCTTTGTTATCCTGGTATTCGCTGTACATTCATCAATTCCCAACGTCTGCTGCATCATAATCGGGGCGGGATGTCCCGGTCCTGGACACTTCACGTGTTCGTGACCTAGGATATGCCCCATCTCATGCGAAACAACGTATTGACGATAACCAGCTAGATCCTGTCCACTCTTCTGTGACCCGTGGACCCACCTCATCGCGTTGAGATACATATGGCGACCCCCAACTTCTGCACAGGACAGGTTGTTCGGGAGTCCACAGATGTCCGCAATCGTAGCGGGAGACGATAAGCGAATAATGACATCCGGATGGCTCTTTACGAGTTCGAATGTGTACCCATGTGCCTCCCACCCATCTGGATCCGCTAAGTAAATTTGAAGTAACTCTGCGAACTCCTCTTGTGGATACCGTACATCCGGATCCACACGTGCGACGTACCGGATCTTCTTCATTGCTTCTAGGAAACGAAAAGTCTGACAGCAAACCAAATCAGTTCAATGCCTCTCATCAAGTGCTCTCATTGTAAAAAGAGGACGCACCTCACGTTCACGTGCCACTGTCCTGCTGTCTTCTGTTCTAAGTGTCGCATGCCCGAAGTCCATGAGTGTAAGATCTATGAACCTGCGAAGGTTGTTTTGATAAAGGTTGAAGCCGATAAGCTTACTCGATGTTAAGAAGCTCCATAAAGACACCCATGATCTTCCCTGTGTCCTTGGCATCGTACGTGCTGTTTAGGACAGACATCACGATCGCATTGTCGCGAATGATGATCTCCACATCAAGAATCTCATCGAATATACCCTTGAAGTTGACGATCCAGCGAGGTTCGTTCTCCGGGGTGTTCTCTGCCCGTGCGGAGGCAGCTCCGAGGACAAGGTTGTGAAGACGGTCGAGTGCATCTGATACCGCGTTGTCGATGTTGATAGTCATTTTAGCTGAACTCTTTTTGGCTGAGGGGAGGAGGATTCGTTTTCAAAAATGGATTTCTCAGAGTCAAGGTAGGAGCATAGTGTCCAAGATGTCTTCTCCTATGCGTATCTCCGCCGTCTCTGCTGCCATCGAATCTGTCGTCCCCTACGAAATGACCCACTCTGTCGCTGCCGCCCTTCGCGTTCCTGCCTTCGCCTACATCACCCGAGATGACCCTGTCTACATGACAGTAAGTCAGTTCTTCGCAGGAATTGCGGATGTAACAAAGAACAGTCCTGACCATGACCGTATCCTTGACCGCCTACCGGGCTACCTATGTTCGCATGGTGGGGGACGTTATGATGATCTTGTCGCCCTAAGGTCCGAGATCTCTAAAAACGAAAAGCTCGTATGCACGAAAATGGGTTGAGCCCCCTTCTACACTATACACAATGCCTATCTGCAACTTCATCCAAGCTAACAACCACCGCCCCTGCCCAGTACCCTGCCCCGGACGCGATCACTGCGGCGTCCACACACGCCCAGCCCTCGCACTCGGACCCGTTCGTCCAGGTGGGTGCGAACACTATAATACCGGACCTTACCGCTGGTGCCACCGCGATGCCATAGGTGGCGAGCGTCTCTGCCAAAACCACATAGACCTCCGTGAGAGACAGGCACTTGGTGGCGTCCTACACCAGGCTGTTGTGGCAGATAGGATTGCCCGAGAGGACTTCCAGCGAGAGATCCGGGGTATCGATGCTGCCGAACAACGGGCACGTGCTGTCCCACCCCCACCCCGCCCTGAACTCCAACGCCTAGCCGAAGACCGCCAGAATGTCCACACCGCTGCGGTCAATCGTCAGACCAAGGAAGGTGAGGAGCGTCTTCTCACAACTCCAACAGATGGCCGTCAGGTCGGTCTTCGCATCCTCCGGGTCTTCTCTGCCAGGGCGGGCACACTGCGAGATGTGATGTACGTCATGAACGATGTCAATGACTGGTATTCACGGACGACCATCCGTGAACCAGGAGACCGACTCTACGGTCGCCTCCTAGAAGGTCTCTGGGCACTCATCGACAAGCAGCCACATGCGGTCAGAAGCGAGCTGGTCACCCGCCTCTGGCAGGAGATGGCCGAGTCCGTGGGTATGTGCTCTGAAGGACACATCTCGCGTCTGATCAACGTCATGGTCGGCTTTGACGACAACTTCAATCCACCCGTCTCCCTAGGCGAGGTTCTTCAGACCAAGATCGCCGCCATCGCTGCGATGGACATCCCTGTGACAGGCAAGCTGTCGCAAGCTAGGGCCTTGATGACTGAGCTAGGTCTGCCCGCCTCTGAACAAGCCCCATGGCTTGAGGCACTTGAGTAAGCGTAACTCACCCCCAACCAATTTTTACATCCGAAAACGAATTATTTGCCATCACGAAAAGACCTGAAGTACCCCCGCCAGCCTACTATAATTCTACAAAATGCCTTCTATCATCAACCACTCTCGTCGCATCCGCATCGACAATGCGTCCTACTCCGTCAACATGCTCGTAAACGACTACGCCCCAGATAACACAGGGGTCATCATTCGCCCAGAGGGACAACGTCTCCTCGCAACAGGTTGGTCTCTCACAACCAAGAAGGGACGCGACAAGCAAGCGAAGCTCATAGATTCCGTCTTCTATGGCTACGCAATCCCTACCATCTTGCTCAATCGCCGCCGGGCACTTCGAATCTTCGAGGTCTACGACGGACGCCACCGTCTTGAGACGCTGTGGAATTTCTACAATGACAAGCTCAAGTGGAACAATCATCTCTTCTCAGAGCTGTGCGAGGACGACCAGCGTGTCTTCCTTGACCGGACCATCCCCGTGATCATCACGGATGGGGCCACCACTCCCCAGCTCGCTGAGCTGTTTATCCGCGTGAACGCCGGAGTCCCACTCAAGGACTACGACCTCCTCTGGGCTAACCGTGATTCGGCCTTCGTCCGGGCGGTCCGTAACCTCATCGAGAACCACCCGCGGCTGTCGGCTGCCCTTGGCGGTCTCTCTCTGTCCACGCGGTCCGACCTGGCGAACTGGTCAGCCTATGTCGCCGGCCTCTCGACTCAGAATGCGGGCAACATGACGACCTCCTATGTCCGCCTTACCGGCGACGAGGGACTCGGACTTGACCTCGCGGTCAACGACCAGACCGTCCGCTCTGGTCTTGACGCCTATTGCGACCTCCTCGAGGCTGCGAATGCCCAATTCCCTGCCCTCGCGAGCGATCAGCGGAAATACAAGAAGATCGGTCGCGTGGCCGCCTTCTTCTTCGCGGAGTGGATGGAGGCCGCAGATAAGGCATGGGTCCATGCCAAGTGGCTCGGTGTCATCGGCCGTCTCCGCGGCTCCAACAATGACGCGGCAGAGATGTCTTCTGCCCTACGCACGACTGGTGCCCAGAACCTCACGGCCGCAAAGGTCGAGCAGGTCCTCCGCCAAGTGAATGACTTCCTGGCGGGTGCACCCATTGTCATCGACGATGATGCTGACTCTGACTCTGACTCAGCCTAGACGCCACCAACAGAGCCGGGACACAACTCTCCAAGTCCCACAATTTTTACATATGACGAAACCCAGATTTTCCAGAAAACGAATTGTTTGCCATCACGAAATACCGATGACACCCCCGCCAGCCTAACAACAACTCAACTCTTCGCAAACTACAGAATGTCTCTCAACAACCTCCTCAAGCAGCAGATCAAGGACGCGATCGCCCACATCTACGACGAATCTGGCTCAGCAGCCGACAACCGCTACACCAAGCCCGAGGACCTCTCCAAGGCCCTCCTGGACATCCTCTTCCCCGCAGAGAAGGAGGAGAACACTCAGATCACTGGCGTCGTCCAGGTACCCACAGTCGCAGACACCGAGTCAGACGGCTCGACCGACTCTAAGAAGGAACGCAAGAAGCGTGCCCCCATGAGCGACGAAGCCAAGGCCGCCATGAAGGCCAAGCGTGCGGCCACCATCGCCGCCAAGGCCGCAACCTCCCCCAAGTCCGAGGACAAGCCCGAGCCCGAGGCCCCCGGTGCACCGGTCAAGGAACGCAAGCCCCGCGGCCCTATGTCCGACGAAGCCAAGGCCGCCATGAAGGCCAAGCGTGAGGCGACCCTCGCCGCAAAGAAGGCCGCCCAGGCCTAAAGCTAGACACAGCTACAACAGGTCAAACCCCAATTTTTACATTATGTACCTGGCCAATCATGAATCCAGATTTCTGAAAACGAATTCATCGAAATCACGAAAAGACCTGAAGTAAGTCCTACAACAACCGCATAGCAACCGTTGAGGCATTCCCGATCAGAATGTTTAACCCGATCCCTTTCTCCGTCCGCATGCGTGCAGCTGGCTTTGTCTTTGACAAGCACGTCCGCAGCATGAACGTCTACGACAAGTGGGTGCCTAAGGGCACCACCATCGCCGACAAGGCCAAGGCCGCCAAGGTCGACCAGACCATCGACATCCTCGCCCGCTTCGTCGCCAAGTGGACTCTGCAGTCCCGCCAGGCCCGCCGCCCCACACGCGAGTCCCGCTGGTCCCACTCCGGCCCCAACTGGGGTGACCTCATGTGGGAGGCCGAGCAGGCTGAGACTACCCGCCTGGTCACCATGGATGAGCACACCTACTCCGCCCTCCGCCGTGCCGAGATCGCCGAGTACAAGGCAGCAGGCCGCGACATCCTCCCCCTCATCCGCTCCTGGAGCCACATCAATAGCCTCCGCGACGAGTTCGCCCGCAAGACGACCCTCAACGCGGTCCAGCTGGCACAGGTCTGGGCCGAGGTTGCCCCCAAGGTTCACAACAAGCAGCGTCCCGCCCAGGTCCGCCGCAACCGCTTCGCGATGGACAGCGATTCCGAGTAAACACAAAACCCATAAAACAGAAGAACCTCACAGTTTTTCAATGTTGGAACTCTCTGTGTCGAATTATTCAACGAGTGCTTCTTGTAAAAAAGTTTGCGGAATGCGATGCGTTTTCGATCCACTTTTCGTAGGTGTCTTTGGGTCCATCCCGCAGGAGGGTCGCTTCGCTCCATGCGATTCATGTCTTTTTTGGGGGTATGTCAAAAGTGTCATTCTGGGCCTTTTTTCGCGGCTCACTATAATGAGTTGGAAGGTCATGGAATATTGGTCG